>Ga0256914_1000764_pt1 | contig 30952 bp, 24 predicted proteins | sample HulkmetaG_FD_191571 | JGI IMG/M metagenome (GOLD analysis project Ga0256914, IMG submission 191571) | Hydrothermal chimney microbial communities from Main Endeavour vent field at the Juan de Fuca Ridge, Pacific Ocean - Hulk | ecosystem: Environmental > Aquatic > Marine > Hydrothermal vents ... | reverse complement strand
AACTTAAAAGCACCCTCTACCAACCTTTCAAGCGCCCGAGCGGGGTTGTTTGCCGCCGCGCGTGCAATTTGCAAAATCTGCTGTGCACTGTCCTGCTCCCCTAACGCGCCCAAGACCGTACCCAGTTCCTTGGCCAACTCTTCCAGAGAGCGTCGGTCTTCCACGGTAAAAAAGTTGGGGACATTAGCCTCCACGTCCAACACACCTAACAAACGATCACCCAGCAAAATGGGCACCGCGATTTCTGAACGCGTACCTTGGACTAATTTGAGATACTGTGTGTCTTGCTCTACATCCGGCGCGTAATACGTCTGACGGTGCGCTGCCACCCAGCCACAAATACCTTCGCCAAAGGCAATATGCTTACGCTCCTTTTCTATCTGCACGTCTATAGGATAATGTGCTGGAATTTTCAACTCCCGAGCACCATAATCTGCATAAAGAATACTGGGAATGACTTCTATACATCCTCTTTTAGGCCACACTTTTTGTAAAACGCTTACTACTTCTTCAGCCAAGACCTCCTCTCTTTTATCTTGATTTTTTTGGTTTTTAATATGCTTACTTACTTCCCAAATTTTCCTTTTTGCTTCTTTCAAAAGATGCAAACGCTGACTGGCCATCCGCTCTCGCTCGACCAACAATGCCGCTCCTATCGCTAATGCTGCATCTTGACCTAACTGGCGCAACCGCACTTTTTCTTCATCGGTAAAATCATGCGCTTTTTTGTAATTCACCACCAGAATACCCACAGGCACATCGCTCCCCTCACCGTCTCGAGTCTCTAAGGGCGATCGAAGCACCACGCTCCCACTGGAATAGACCCCATATGTTTCAATAAACTTACCAGAAAAAATTTCGTCGTCCGCGGCGTTACGCACAAAACGCTCGCCCGTTTTCGCTTTCAAGAGGGCCTGGAAAAACTCTTTGTCTTCCGCCTCACACTCATGCTCCTTGCGCGCGTCCTGTCCAGGCAGGCCTAAACGCACTCGCTCCGAGCGAAACGTTTCATATTGGGCGTCATAAACATACAAAACCACAATATCTGCTCCTAAAGCCTTTTGAGTTCGCTCGGCGAGTTCCTCCAAAGCATCCTGAAGAGGGCGACGAAAAACTTTCTGCAAAAACTCAAAATGTCCTTTCTCCCGTTCCAAACGATCCAAGGCCAAAGCAACCAATGCCCCCAACGTGCGCAGCGCCTGACGAGTAGCATCCAAAAAAGGGACAAGAGCATGCCGCTGAATCGAGAGTACGCCTATAGAGCGTTCGTCTACAACCAATGGCAACCCAAAGATAACCCGAGTTTCTTCTCCTACCCGCCAAGCCTGATACCCCTCTGGAAGATTGCACGATCGACCCCCGTCCTCCATACAATCTACCTCTTGCTTTTTATCCAGAATATACCCCGTCAATGATTTCCAAGGGTCAAAGCCTTCAGGAAAGTCTCGTTTTGGATCAAGCGTTTTCCCATTTTCCACAACGACAGGAAAATCAACGATTTGTTCTTTTCTTACGGCCAAGTAATACGTCGAGGCCTCAAACACATCTCTCAACGCCTTGTCTACGGCTTTATAAAGGCTCTCATGGGAAGAAGACGCCAGAATATCTTTGGCTGCCTCCCCCAATCCCTGGAAAAGGGACCGCTGTCGATAGTGAGCAAAGGCCGCGCCGACCAATCGCGCCAAAACTTCCAACCGAGAAACCATGTCCGGCGGTGGAGCGGCCTCATACCGGGCTACCAGGACGGCCAATGGGCAAAGCCCCAAAGGTACTGTTCCATCTTCATTCTTTTCTGTTTGCGTCAAGATTGCTTCATCTTGCAAATGCTCAAAGGGCTGGGGGGCAAGACAAAACCTGGCTTCCAAGAACCCGTCTTCTTTGTTGGAAGCATGCCATTCAGGAACAGGAATGGAGGCGAGGATAGGGAGGCCGTCATCAGCCGACGAAAGACTCTTTGGGGATTCCAATGCTAAGACTTTTTGTTCAAGGTCGCGCCACAGCTCCTCCGTGATTTCCTCCAACCTTATCGTATGAGAAAACGACCTTTCTGACGCAGACGAGGCGTCCACATCATCGCTTCCCTCACCGCCAGATATAACTTCAGCCTTGCCAGTGGCAGGGTCCAGCGGGACAACCCACGCGCTCTGAGCGCCCAAAAACGGCAGCGCCTTCTGACGGACACTGCGCAGCAACTCATCTTCATTTTCCGCGCTCAACAATCCATGGGTCAGTGCAGCCAGCGCTGCCAATGCCAAGGCTGCTTCCATTTCCTCCTTTTGTCCCTTGTCTTTCCCTCGCTTCCTTCGCGCCAAGGCACTCATTAATCGTTTCCGCTCGACCAAATATTGAAAAATCACTCGGGCTTCGGTAAAGTCAATCGGCTTTTCCAAATACCAAAAGGCCCCTTCTTGCAAGGCTCGACGCCCTATCGTCCTATCAACGCCGGTCATCAAAATAACAGGTAGCGTAGGTTTCTCTTTTCGAAGATCCTGCAAGAATTCCAAACCATTTTGGAACTGCAGGTAATAGTCCACCACCACCCCGTCATATTCAGCTTGATGAATTCGTTCCTTCGCGTCATGGGGGGTTGTAGCCAAATCAACGTTATATCCTTGGCCCTCCAACCACCTTTGAAAATTGCGGCCGAACCGCTCATCATCATCCACGATCAGTAGCGACAAATTCTGCTTCCTGGGTGCCATACTGTCCCTCCTCTTCAACTTACGCCGAAAGCGACCCTTCCGAAGAACGATCCTCCGTCTCTGGCAAACGGATCCGGAAGATGCTCCCCACTTCCATTACGCTGCGGACCACGCGAATCTCTCCACCCATTGCCTCAACCAAAATTTTGGCAATGAAAAGCCCCAGACCTGACCCGCCTTCCCGCTGGGAATAACCAAACTCATAAATTTTATGGTGCATCAAAGCCTGATGAATACCTGGGCCTGTATCAGCAACATAAATTCGCACTGGCAGTTTTTTGCCTTGAGCATACCGGGTAGAAACAGTTACCTCTTTCAATATACGAGAAGAACCGCAGCGCGGGTCTCTCCCTGACCATTGGATCGCGTTCAAAATTAAGTTGTCCAAAATCTGGCGTAAGCGGGCGGCGCTAAAGTATCCCGAAGGCAAAGACTTCGCGGGCTTGAAACGCAACTCCACTCCCAAATTGTCCGCCATTGGTTGGAAACGGGCCAAACTCTGACGAATCAAGACGTGAATATCGGTCTCAGCGCTCTGATGTTTATCCTCGAGTGACCGAAAAAGGTCTAAAGTGCGTTTCATTTGAGCAGCAGCGCTCTGGATGTCATCGAGCAGACCACTAATATCGGCACTCAAATCTGCCAAGGCAACATCCCTGCTAACCGAGGAAAGTGCCTGAATTTGCTGAGACAAATTATGCAGCGACAGATCCAATGTACCTAAAGTGTTACGCACATCGTGCAAAGCGCCAGCGCGCAGCTGGGAGCGCAACATCTCTTCCTGGGCGGCTTCCAACACCTGTAAAATTTGCAACCGATCAAGAAACGTTTCCAATTTGTGCAATAGCGTCGGCCCCACAGCAGGCCGCCTCTCATCTTCGGCCACGTGGTGAGAGAAAAGAAAAAACGCTGCGGGCTTTCCTAATATTGGAGACGTGACCCGCCAACCCCACGCTGCTCGAAAATGTCTTACTGCCTCCCGCAGATAACGAGCGTAGCGATGTTGGCGGACACTGTCACCAATACTGACTTTTTCCTTCCCCCGAAGCACTTCGCCTACCGGGCTGTACCACAACATACTAAGACGCTCATCACTCTGCTCAATTTCAACCCCCGATGCTGCAAGCACTACTACCTGGCCTGGTTGCTCACGCGATTCAACAAACAGAGCCGCTCCTTGGCAATGATTCCGCTCCGCCAAATCCCTCAACAGGGCAATAAGGTCCTGATCAGTATAGGCTCTCTCTCCCCCCCGCCCCCCCGATTTCGAGTCACGCGCAGGCGCTGCGGGGGCCTCACTACTTGACACCACGGCACTTGGATTTGGGTTCTCCTCTTCCCACCGTTGTAAATAATTCACCAAATCTTCTACGAAAAACGGTTTATACTCCAACGGCAGCGCCAAGGCTTCAATTTCAGCCAAATCGCGCGCCTCTATCTCTTTTCCCGAAAGTATCAGGATTTGGCATTCTGGCCACTTCTCCCGAACAGCTTTCGCCCATGTTACACTCACTTCACCTTGAAGCGAAAGATCTAAAAATACCCCGTCAAAAGGCACAGATTCTGTTTGGCCAGGTTGACCAACAGAAAATTTTGCTTCGGCCTCCTGCAAAGTGGCAGCCCCTTCCACATGGTAGCCCCACCCTCGCAGAACAGCAACCATTTGCTCACGAAAAGCATCTTGATCGTCTACGACCAAAAGACGACGAATGCGCTGTGGCGTCGGAGGCGCAACGTTACGTGGCCCATCTTCCAATAATTGCCGAAGTTTTTGTAGATCGCGAGACCGTAGATGCTCTGCAAAAGTTGCTTCCTGGGGCTGCGCATCCTTCGCAGCGTCAAGGGCCTCTTTTGTCCTTATCAAATACGACTTGATACTCAAACGCAACCGAAACGAACCTGGATCAAACTCTGTTACCACAGCCTGCACCACATCACCAGGCCAAAGAGCCTGCTGAGCTTCCTCCAGCCAACACGGGCTAATCTCCTCCACAGGCAAAAATCCCTCAATGCCCTTGCTATGCTCCAGAGCCAGCTCGATAAAAGCGCCAAAACGACGCACCCGTTTAACCACCCCCTCTACCACTTGCCCCTCTTGGCACTCATTGACACATTTCTTCCAAGGGTTGAACTTCGCTAAACGTAAGCTCAATTCAAGTGGCGGGGGCTTCTCATCCACTTTCGAGTCCGAACCAAAACGCGGCAAAACAACAGCTTCTAATGTCTCTCCCACACGCGTGACTTTATGGAGATCCGGGCGCTCTTCTGTCCAACTGATCTCCCGTTGCCGGATCATCCCACTTCGCCCATTCGGAAGGCGCACAAACACTTTTGTGGGGGTAATCTTCACAACACGTACGCGAACGTGTTCCCCCCCATGATAAGTTACTGCTTTCGCCTCCGCCACTTGCGAGCTCCTTATACTCTGAAGCGCATATCCTGAGATACCCTGCTATATATAACGCCGACATTAATAAAAAGATGCTCAAGATTTTTCAAAAACCCCAGCGCACCCGAGAGGTGCGCTGGGGTGAAGCCGCTGGGGAGGTAGTCATCCCTCGTGGGGCGCGAACGCCGCAATTTCCTCGTAATCCCCTGCCCCGGTCTCGACCACATAGTGCGGAAGCCAAGCAATGCCAAACAATTCCACCAACACATCTTTTTTGTAAGGCCGCACGGGGATTTCTTCCACCTCTTCCACGATGTCGGCCCATTTTTGGCGGATGTCTTCCAGGGCTTCTTCCTTTTCCTTCTCCAAATCGGCAATTTGTCGCTTGTAATCCGCGATCGCGGCTTCGGATTCTTCGATATCGGCCTTGGCTTTTTCGGTCAGGCGGTGTTTGCTCAGCGAGGTGCTCAAACGCCGCCGCCGCCCCATGAACAGGCTGAGGACGTTTTCGGCGTGGGTGCCGAGTTCTTCCATTTTGCGCTGCTGATATTCTTCCTGGTCCTCGGCCAGTTCCCGCTCTTCGCGCGCCAAGCGCTCTTTCAGCCGTGTCAACTGCCGATCGTATTTGGCGGCAGCCTTGGCCAGCTCGGCTTCCATCTTTTCGCGAGCGGCTTCGCTGCACATCTTGCGGAATTCGGCCTGGGAAACCTCTGGCCCGGCATACACCTTGAGGGTCGGGTTGGCGCGCACGGTCACTTCGGTTTCCCGATAGACGAAATCGGCAAAATCACGGCGCAGGGCCTTCAGGGTTTTGGCGTCGTTGAGGGGGGCTTCCAGGGGCAGGAAGGCGGCATCAGGCAGGGGGGCGCGGTCAAAGCGGCGGTCGTCTACAGGGTGCTCCAACAGGAAGTCTTCCCAGCGCACCACGCCGCTACGCTCGACCTCGTCCACCAGCGCGGTCCGCACCACTTCGGTGCTGAGGCGATACTTGCGCTGGATAATCCGCGCTCGGGCCTGCGCCAACAAGAAGGGGCGATAGCGGGTGCCCACCACCTTGGCCTCGGCGGGCAGGGTGCGGTCCTGGGCTTGGAGGGCTTCCGAAAGGGTCAGGTTTTGGGGCAGGAAATATTCCGCCACGCCGCGGGGCACGGCCGGGCGGGTGGTGGTGCCCAGGGGTGACGAAGTCGCGGCAGCCTGGGCTGCCGGCTCTGCTGCCGTGCTGGCAGGGGCTTCGGCCGCGGCCGCTGCGGGTTCCTCGGGCGCCTCTGCCTCGGCCCCCACCAAGCGGTTCAAGGCCGGAATTTGAGCCCGCGTCAACGGCCCCGGCAGGTAGTTCATCGCCCAACGGGTGTGGAACACCACCGGTTCCTTTTCGTGGACATTGTGCAGCAAAAACACCCGCTTCCGCAGGCTGGAAATCAAACGGTCGTAGGTTTGGCGGTCTACCGTGGGCGAGGCGCCTTGCAGGCCATCGAGCAGGCGCTGCTTGTCGCGGTCGGTCTGCAATTTGCCAATGGCCCACGTGCCCATGTTGGAAAGCGCTTTGTAATCCACATCCACCGGGTTTTGGGTGACCAGCACCAGCCCCAAGCCAAACGCGCGGGCCTGCTTGAGCATCCGCAGCATGGGCTGTTTGGAAGGCGGGTTGGCCGTGGGCGGCAGGTAGCCGTAGATTTCGTCGAAATAGAGGATGGCGCGCAACGCGTCCGAGCCGGGCTGGGTGCGCATCCAGGTTTCTACCGCGGCAAAGAGCAAAGTCACGAAAAACATGCGTTCCTGGTCGCTGAGGTGGGCGAGGTAAAACACGCTGTGCCGCGGTTTGCCGTCGGGGGCAAAGAGCAAACTGGGGATGTCTAACGGCTGGCCGGTGAGCCAGGTTTGGAAGGTGGGCGCGGCCAGGATGTTGTTGAGCAACATGGCCAGTTCGGCGCGCTCGTCCGCGGGGAAGAAGGTTTCCAGGTCAAACACACCCAGTTTGTCGAAGGGCGGGTTTTGGGTTTGCAAGATGAGTTCGGCCAGGGTGAGGTCTTTGCCTTGCTGCCACGCGTGTTGGAAGATGTTGCTCAGCAGGATGTGCTCCCGCGAGCGCACTGGGTCGACGTCATCCATGCCCACCAAGCCCAACAGGGCGGTCACCGTGCCTTGGATTTTTTCCAGCAAAATTTCGCGGTTGCCTTCCCAGGGGATGTCGGGGGCTTTGAGGGAAGCCAAAATCGAGATGGGGATGCCCGCGTCAGAGCCAGGGGTGTAAACGGCGAAATGGGCTGCTTCGGTGAGGGTGCGAATGCGGTCGGGGCCGATACCCCACTTGGCCAGGCCGTTGCGCCAGAGGTCTGCGGTGGCTTGGGCTACTTCGGCCACGGTCTTTCCCTCGCGGCGGGCTTCGTCGGGGTTGATCCAGGGGGCAAAGTCTTCGGGCCGCAGTTCCGGGAAGTGCAGCAACGCGTTGGTGATGTCGCCTTTGGGGTCAATGAGCAGCGCGGGGATGCCCTGCAATGCGGCCTCTTCCAGCAGGTCAATGCACAAACCGGTTTTACCGCTGCCGGTCATGCCCACTACAAAGGCGTGGGTGGTCAGGTCGTCGGGGTCGTAGAGCACCGGCTGGTCGGTGACCTCGCCGGCTTCCAAATCGTAAATATTGCCGAGATAAAACTTGCCGTGGGTGTCGAGCATGGTCAGTTCCTCCAAAGGCGAAAGATGCAGCGCCGCGAGGCACTTTTCATTTTATCACTTCTGATGTCAGGCCGCGAACCACCAATCTTGCCCTTCTTGCAGGCCCCAGGCCGTGAGCCGAGGGCGAATCAACGCCTTGGCCAAACGAGCGCCCACGGCCACAATCACCGCCGGATGCCGATATTGGGCCCACAATTTCGGGAGGTCGTCGGCGGCATAAATGGGCTTTCCCCGCCGGGTGCGGCCAATTTTTTGGGGGTCCACATCCACAAAGGCCACCAGGGGCACCTTTTCCCGCAAGAGGTGCTTGCTCAAACGGCGCCCCGCCATGCCTGCGCCCCAGACGATGACCGCGTCACGCTGGCGCAATGGGCCTTGGGCCAAGTAAGTCGCTTTGAGCCGCAACATGTTTTCCAGGGAGGCGCGAGGGTCGGTGCGGGTCACACGCTGCGGGTGGTCGCGCCAAAAGAGCAAAAATTGGGGCAGTTTGGCAAACCGCGCCCCTTGCAGATACAGGCGAAGCCAGAGGTCGTAATCTTCCAGCCAGGGGCCGTGCCGATACCCGCCAGCGGCCAACACGGCTGCCTTGCGAAACATCACGCTGGGGTGCACGAAGGGGCTCTCGATGAAAATTTCCCGCCGAATGGCCTCGTCGGAAAGCAGGCGGTTTTGCCACGCCAAATAGGCTTGCATGCCTTCGCCTTGAAAGCCATCGGGATGCAAGCGCACTCGCGAGCCCACCACGGCCACAGTGGGGTGGGTTTCTAAAAACGCGGCTTGCAAAGCCAGCCGCGCGGGGTGGGCGCGGTCGTCGGCATCCATGCGAGCAATCAGAGGCCCTTGGCAGGCTTCCAGCCCTTTTTGCAAAGCCCGCGCAACCCCCTGATGCGCGCCCCGGAGCACCCGCAAAAAAGGCACCCGCCGCTGCCAGGCTTCCAGAATCTGAGGGGTGGTATCGGTCGAGCCGTCGTCCACCACCACCCATTCCGCCGCGCGGCGCGTTTGAACGGCCAAACTGGTCAGAGCCTCTTCAAGGGTGTCGGCCGCGTTGTAAACTGGCATGAGCACGGAAATGGGCAAAGGGGAAGCCATGTCGCCTCGAGATGTTATACTTGCAAAGCCATTCTGCCACGGACACGGAGGTGAACCATGAACGCACAATGGGATGCGTTGCTGACAAAAGCCATCAATTTCGTACCGGCCTTGATTGCGGCCCTGGTGATTGCAGTGGTGAGCGTATGGGTCGCCAATTGGTTGGCCAAATGGGTGCAGCGGCTCTTACAGCGCCGCCAGGTAGACCACGAACTCACGGTGCTCCTCGCGCACATCACCCGTTGGGGCACCATCGGCCTGGGCCTCGCGATGGCTTTGCAGCAAATCGGCTTCGACATCACCGCCTTCCTGGCCGGCTTAGGGGTGTTGGGTTTCACCGTTGGCTTTGCCATCCAAGACGTGAGCAAAAACTTCATCGCCGGCATTTTGCTCCTCTTGCAGCAGCCCTTCGACATCGGCGATGCGATTGAAATCAACGGCTATGGCGGCAAGGTGGAGGAAATTTCGCTGCGGGCGACGGCCATTCGCACTTTTGACGGCCGCCTGGTGTACATCCCCAATGCCGACGTTTACACCTCGGCCATCGTCAACTTCAGCCGCACCCAAGTCCGCCGTTTGGACGTGACCGTCGGCGTTGCCTACGGCACCGACTTGGACCACGCCAAAGCCATCGCCCAAGAAACCATCGCCCACCTGCCCGGTGTCAGCGCCGACCCTGCGCCCATGGTGGTCTTCCACACGTTCAACGACTCCTCGGTGGATATGACCATCTATTTCTGGATTGAAACCGCGCACACAGGCATCTGGGAAGGCAAAGACGCGGCCGTGCGTGCGATTTACGAAGCCTTCAACCGCGCAGGCATTGAAATTCCCTACCCCATTCAAACCGTGCTGCTCAATCAACCGCTGCCGACAACCTAACCTGCCTCAGCCCGCTTCCGCAGGGAAGCCGCCTCACCCTACCCCCGCGGGCCTGGCCAACACCAAATCAGGCCCGCGGTCAATTTCCCAGGGGTAAACAATGTAGGCGTCGGTGATGGCCGCGTAAAAATCGGGACGCAGCGCGCCAAAAAGGCTGCGGTGCGGGTTGAAATGCAACACGCAGGTGTAAGGCACGCCCCCCGCGGCCTCGACCCGCGCCCGCACCGCGGTCATGGTGCGGCCAGAACCCCAGACATCATCCACAATCAACGTGCGGCGCTCGGCCAGCAGGTGCTCTTCGGGGAACTGAATGAATTTGGGCCAAGCGACCAATTTCGCCCGCTCCATCGCCATCTGAGCGGGAAAGTCCACCGCGGCCAACAAAATGTGGGTGAGATTCAACGCCTCGGCCAGCATTCCACCGGGCACAATGCCCCCTCGGCTAATCATCACCATCGCATCAAAATTGACATCAAATTGGGGAATCAAATGGTCAATCAAAGCATCCACGTCTTGCCAGGTTAACACTTCTTTGCGCATAAGCCGACCTCGTTTCACAGATGAGCCCAGTCGCTACCAAGCCCTTTGGCCATCGCTCGCAAAAATTTTACCATCACCTTGCCGGGGCCCTCTGCGGGCGTTTTGCGGCCTTTTGCCAGGGGGAACTTTTTCAGCCGGGCGAGCGTCTAAGGGGTAGCAAGCCGATGTTGCCTAAACCCTTTCAAGGAGGTTTCCCATGAAAAAAGCATGGTTCCTGCTCGGTGGTGCTGCCATTGCCGCGCTGGCCTTCCTCGGCACCTTTGCCGCGGCCAGTTTACCTCAACGCGAAGCCCAAGCCCTGGCGGCTCCTGAGAGCACGTGCCCCCCACGGCGCACCCTCACCGTCAACGGCAGTGCGTCGGTGGTGGCCACGCCTGATGTGGCTTACATCACCGTGAGCGTCCACACAGAAGACAAAAAAGCCGCCGCCGCGCTGGAAGAAAACAACACCTTGGCCAACCAGGTCTATCAAACCTTGTCGCGCTACGGCATTGAGAAGAAAGACATCCGCACCCTCAACATTGCCCTCCGCCAACAAGAACGCTACGACAAAAACGGCACCCTCATCGCCCGCTATTACACGGTGGACAACACCATCCAGGTTACCGTCCGCAATTTAGACAACTTAGGCAAGGTGTTGGATGCGGTCGTGCAAAGCGGTGCCAACCGTCTGCAAGGCATCCGCTTCGATGTCAGCGATCGCGCCGCCCTGCTGGAACAAGCCCGGCTGGAAGCCGTGCAACAGGCCCGCGCCCAAGCCGAAACCATCGCGAAAGCCGCAGGCGCCGAATTGGGCGAAGTGCAGACCATCACCTTTCAAACCATTGCCCCGACCATCGAACGCAGTGACATGCTGATGGAAGCCGCCCCCAAAGTGGCCAGCGTGCCGGTCAGCGGCGGCCAGATGCAAATCACGGCTTCGGTCAAACTTGTGTTTGCCCTGCGCTAAACGCACCCTTGCACCGCACGATAAAGAGGCGCAACCTGCTCTGGCTGCGCCTCTTTTGATTGGCAAAGGCCGAAAGCCTACCGCAAATGACACGCGACAAAATGGTCAGGCTCGCCTTCGATGGGATGTAACGTTGGCTCTTGGGTGCGACAAATATCCTGCGCCAAGGGGCACCGCGGGTGGAAGCGACACCCCGCAGGGGGATGGATGGGGCTGGGGATTTCGCCTTTCGGAAGCGGCTGCTCGCGTCGCGCTTCAGGGTCAGGCACAGGCACAGCCGCGAGCAAGGCTTCGGTGTAGGGGTGCCGCGGATTGCCATAAACCTGCGGCAAGGGGCCGATTTCCACGATTTTGCCCAAATACATGATGGCGATACGGTCGCAAATGTATTTGGCCGTGGCCAGATCGTGGGTGATGAAGAGATAGGTGAGGCCAAATTCCTTCTGCAAATCGCGCATCAATTTGAGCAACACGGCCCGCACCGACACGTCGGCCATCGCAATGGGTTCGTCGGCGACCACCAAATCGGGGCGCAACACCAACGCCCGGGCAATCACCGCCCGCTGACGCTGCCCCCCTGAGAGTTGGTGAGGATATTTGTTGATGAACTGCTCAGGCGGGGTCAACCCCACTTTGGCCAAAATATCCAACACTTGCGCCCGTTCTTCGTCTGCGCTTGTGGCCAAGCCGTGAATCCGCAGCCCGTGGGCAATGGCCTGCCCAATGGTCATGCGCGGGTTGAGCGACGCGGTGGGGTCTTGGAAAATCGGCTGCATCCGCCGGCGCAGGGGGCGCAATTGCGATTCGGGCAAATGGGTAATGTCTTGCCCGTCAAACAAAATTGTGCCGTCGGTCGGTTCCAACAGCCGCAACACCAAACGGCCTGTGGTGGTCTTGCCCGAGCCCGACTCACCCGCCAGGCCCAACGTTTCACCAGGGTAAATGTCAAAATCCACCCCATCCACCGCGCGCACAGCCAAGGCTTCGCGGTGCAGGAGTTTGTCAATTGGGCCCTGCCCCAAGGGGAAATGCTTCTTGAGGTTCCGAACGGTCACCAAAGGCTGCGAATCGGTCATGCTTCCTCCTCAGCGTACAGCCAACACGCGGTGCTATGGCCAGGCTGGACTTCCTTCCACGGGGGCACTTTTGCACTGCACACGGGGCGGGCCTGCGGGCAACGCGGATGAAAGCGGCATCCCTGAGGCGGCGAAAGCAGGCTCGGCGGCGCGCCTGAGAGGGTTTCCAGTTCCAGGCCGTCTTCCAGCCGAATGCTCGGCACCGAAGCCAACAGCCCCCGGGTGTAGGGATGAAGCGTCTGATGAAAAATGCCATGCACTGGCCCAATCTCGGCCATGCGACCAGCATACATCACGGCCACTCGGTCTGCCAACTCGGCCACAACCCCAATGTTGTGGGTAATGAGGATCATGGTGAGGTTGAATTCGTCACGCAGTTCGCGCAGCAAATCCAGGAATTGGGCTTCGACGATGACATCCAAACTGGTCGTCGGCTCGTCGGCAATGATGAGGTCGGCGTTGAGCGCCAGGCCAATGCCAATCATGATGCGCTGCCGCATCCCACCGGAGAGTTGGTGGGGGTAGTCTTTCAAACGATCCGGCGAAATGCCCAGCCGCTGGATGAGTTGCGCAGCTCGTTCCCAGGCTTCTTTCCTGGAAACCTGCGGCTCATGCACCCGAATGGTCTCCACGATATGGTCGCCGATGCGCTGCAAAGGGTTGAGGGAGGTCATCGGGTCTTGAAAAACCATTGAGATGTGCCGCCCTCGGAGTTGGCGCATCTCCTTTTCCGACAGTTGCAGCAGATCTCGCCCCTGGAAGAGGATGCGCCCCGAGGTGATTTTGCCGGGCGGGCGCACCATGCGGAGCAGGGCCATCCCCAAGGTTGATTTGCCACAACCGCTTTCGCCAACCAGGCCCAACACTTCGCCGCGGCGGAGGGTGAAACTGACGTCATCCACCGCGCGCACGGGGCCTTGACGGGTCTCATAAGTGACGGTCAAATTTTCGACTTGCAGCAAAGGTTCGGTCATTGTCGTTCCCATGAATGAGGGGAGGGAATTTGGCTTTTGGGGGTCATGTGGTTGCGCGGGCTGCTTCACTCTTCGGTCAGCCGAGGGTTGAGAATTTCACCCAAGCCTTCGCCCAAGAGGCTAAAACCAAGGGCGACCAGGGTAATCATCAAGCCGGGGAAAGTGATTGGCCACCAATAACCCCGGGGCAGGTAGGCTTTCCCTTTGTTGAGGTCAAAGCCCCAATCGGGGGTGGGCGGCTGAAGCCCCAACCCCAAAAAGGCCAAGCCGGCTTCGGTGAGGATGGCGTCGGCCACGTTGAGGCTAAAGACCACCACCAGGGTGGGCACCACGTTGGGGAAGATGTACATTCCCAAAATTTCACGCTGTTTGGCCCCTAAGGCTCGGGCGGCTTCGACGTAGAGCTCTTCTTTGATGGAAAGCACCTGGGAACGGGTCATGCGGAAATAAGTGGGGATATACACCACCGAAATGGCGATGGCGATGTTGATGACGCCAGTGCCCAACATGGCAGCCACTGCGATGGCCAAAATCAAGCCCGGGAAGGAGTAGATGCTATCCATCACCAAGGAAAGCACCCGATCCATCCAGCCGCCGAAGAACCCCGAAAGCAACCCCAGGGGGATGCCAATGGCAGCGGAGAACAAAGCAGAAAGGATCGCCACCGCCAACACCGCCCGAGCGCCCCAAATGAGGCGGCTCAGGATGTCGCGGCCCAGGTTGTCGGTGCCCAGCCAAAAGCGCGGGCCAAAGGGCTGGCCAATTTGCACGAAATCGGGGTTGGCTTGGAGGGCTTCCGCGGCTTTGCGGGCCGAAATCAAAACGGCTTGGGCTTCTCCCGCGCGCACTTTTTCAAACAAGTCTTTGTCCACTTGGTAGGGGCGCGGGGTCATGCCGTAATCTTCGGCGACCACTGAGGCCGTGGTGTTGTAATAGACCGCTACCTTCAGCCCCTCAGGCGAGGTGATGCCACTGTTTTTCGGGGCCAAGAGCACAACCTGCCCACCCCCCGGGCGCTCGAACGGCCCACCGACGGTGACGATGGGGTCATAAGGGCTCAATACAGGCGCAAAAATGGTGACCAAGATAATGACCGCCAAAATCACCGCGCCGGTCATGGTCCAATACCATTCTGCGCCATACCAGGATGCACCTCGCAACAAGCGCCCCAGCACACTGGTGGGCTCTTCTGCAAATTTTTTCGTCTTCTCGTTGGTTTTCATGGTCGGCTCAGTAACGAATACGGGGGTCAATCCAAGCGTAGAGGACGTCCACCAACAGGCTCACGCTGGCGACCAACAGGGCAAAGACCACGACCGTCCCCTGAATAGAAGGGAAGTCTCGGTAGGTGATGCGTTCCACCAAAAAACGGCCCAGCCCCGGCCACGAGAACGTGCTCTCGGTCAGCACCGCGCCGGCCAACAACAGCGCGAACTGCAAACCCAACATCGTGATGATGGGAATGAGCGCGTTTTTCAACGCATGGCGATAAACCACCGTTCGCTCGGGAATGCCCCGGGCGCGCGCCGCGGTCACAAAGTCCATTTTGAGCACTTGCAACATATTTGAACGGGTCAACCGCACAAACACCCCCGAAAGGTAGAGGCCCAAGGTCATCGCGGGCATAATCAAATGGAGCACGCTATCTTTGAGGGCTGCCCAATTGTGGGTCAAGATGCTATCCACGGTGTAGAGGCCGGTAATGTGCTCGGGCGCAGCCGCCAAACTGCTGATGCGCCCGGCAATGGGAAGCCACCCCAGCCACACCCCAAACACCAATTGAAACATCAACCCCAACCAAAACACCGGAATCGCATAAATCACAATGCCATACAAACGCAAAGAATAATCGGCTAACGAGCGTCGGTGATGGGCTGCATACGCGCCCAGCCCAATGCCCACCACCGCGGTGACCAACATGGCTGCCAGTGAGAGCTCTAACGTCGCGGGGAAGTGGTCCCAAATTTGCTCGGCCACCGACTGACCCCGCACCGGGCTCAGGGTGGTGCCCAAATCAAAGTGCAATAAATCCCACAGATACTCGCCATATTGGACGTACAGCGGCTTATCCAACCCCAAGCTGTGCCGAATTTCATCAATGTATTCCTGGGGTGCGCCTGGACGAATGGACGATTTCACAGGGTCGCCCGGCATCACCCGAAGGATGATAAACACCATCGTGACCAACACGAAAATCATCGGGATGGTCAACAAGGTGCGCATGAAGAGATAGCGGCCAAGAGAGCGCATAGGCGTTTACCCAAAAGGGGGAAAAACAACGACGGACAAAGCAAAAAAACCGGGGGAGAGGAGACGGTCAAGCCTCCTCTCCCCGCGTTGGAGACCGCAAATTACTTGGTCTTTTCCAGCAAGAAGTAGTGGTTGAGCATCACCGGATCGAGCACGATGCCGCTGATGTTCTTGCGAGCCGCCACCATCAGTTTGCCCTGGGTGAGCGGCAGGGTGGGCACGTCTTCGGCCCAGAGTTTCTGGATTTCTTCGAAGACCTGCTTGCGCGCCTCACCACGCAGGTCGGTCGCGCTCTGTTCCTCTTGGAAGAGTTCGTCCATCTTCGGCGAGGAGTAATTGCAGCCGATGTCATCCGAAGCATCGGACGCGGCGAAGGGGTACGTGTAGTTGTCGGGGTCAATGTAGTCAGGATACCAACCCAAGAGGAACATCCCCATCGAGCCAAATTGCTCGGTGTAGGTGGCCCATTCTGCGCTCTGGAGGTTGACCTTGATCATGCCGGTCTCTTCCAGCGCGGCCTTGACCAGAGAAGCGACGTCAGATTCGGTGTCGCCGTAGTGGGTGGGGGTCCACCAGAGGTCAATTTCCATGGGGTTGTCTTCGCTGTAGCCCGCTTCCTGAAGCAGTTGTTTGGCCTTTTCCAGATCGCGCTTGGGGAAGGCGTCAATGTGGCTCCACATGCCCATCGGCACCATGGAGTAGAGCGGCTCATGGGTGCCCTGGAAGGCTTTGTCTACGATGGCTTGGCGGTCCACCGCGTAGGAAATCGCCTGGCGCACCAGTTTGTTGTCAAACGGCGGCATATCGACGTTGAAGACGATGTAGCGGATTTGCGCGCCAGGGCCTTCCACCACCTGGATGTCGGGGTTGTTTTTCAGGTCCGCGTAGTCGGTGGGGTTGAGGCTCTTGGTGGCCACGTCAATTTCGCCGTTTTCCAGCGCCAAGCGCATGGTGGTTGCATCGGCGAAGTATTTGATGATGATTTGGCTGGTCTTAGGCGGTTCGCCGTACCAATTGGGGTTGGCGACCAAGTCCATCTCGACATCGCGCACCCATTTGTCAATCTTGTAGGGGCCAATGCCGCCGCAGGTGCTGTCAGAGGCAATTTGGTCAGCCGGGTAGCAGTTGGGGCTGACCGGGGCGTAGGGGTAGGTCGCCACCAACAGCGGGAAGTAGTTGACCGCTTTCTTGAGGACGAACTTCACGGTGTAGTCGTCCACCACTTCGACGTGGTCCACAAAGGAAGTGACCAGCCAGTTGGGGTCGCCCTGGATCTTGAAGACCCGGTCAATGGACCATTTCACCGCTTCGGCGTTGAAGGGGGTGCCATCGTTGAACTTCAAGCCTTTGCGGAGATGGAAGGTGTATTCCAGCCCATCGTCGCTGACGTCGTAGGATTCGGCCAGCCCAGGCTCCAAGTCGGTGGTACCCGGCTTGTAGTGCAGCAGGGTGTCCATGGTGTTGTGGAAGATTTCCCACGTGTGGAAGTCGTAGGCGTTCGCCGGGTCAAGGTCGGTGACCTTGTCGGTGGTGCCGATGATGATGGGGCCTGCCGATTGCGCGGGGGCCTCGGTGGGGGCTTCGGTCGCCTCGGCCGGCGCCTGGGTGGCTTCCGCAGGCGCCTGGGTGGCTTCACCGGCCGGCGCCTGGGTGGGGGCGGGCGTTGCCTTTTGGCACGCCGTCAGCCCCAGCGCCAGCACAACGGCCAGCGCCAGCACAACGAAAAAGATCTTGCGCTTTGTCATACCTTCTCCTCCTTAAAACTTTTGGTTGAAACGGGAGAACAATGGACGAACCGGCAACGGAATTTTCAAGGGCCACCACCTCCTTTTTTGCGGTGAGATGTGCGCCCCATGAGAATTTGGGGCAATTATAGTGCAGGCATTCCAGATGTCAAGAAACCCAGCCAAAATTGCAATTCTTTGGAGAATCTACATAAATCCACAGCAAAAATTTGACCTTTCGGCCTTTGGCCGCCGCGGTGTTGCTTTTTCGGCTCGGCCGCTTTGGATGGTGGGGCGGAAGCAGGGTTTGGCCTATGGTTGCTCTCGGCTGTGGTGAATGAGTCACGGTGAGGATAAAAAAAGCCGCCCCACCTTCCGGCGGGGCGGCTTCCAAAACCTTATGCTGCTCTTCAAACCGCCAACGCCGGGCTTTGCCGATAGAGGCGTTCCCGCAATGCAAGCACTTGGCGGCGCAGGCGTTCGTCGCTTTCGATTTGGTCGGCGATTTTTTCATAGCCATACTTGACCGTGGTATGGTCTCGGCCGCCCAACAGTTCGCCGATTTGCGGCAGGGAGAGTTTGGCGTCTTCCCGCAGCAGATACATCGCCACCTGGCGAGGCAAGGCTACTTTGTGAGAGCGGCTCTTGCTCCGCAGGCGTTCCACGCTCACGCCAAAGGCTTCGGCCACCAGATTGATGATTTGCTCGGGCTCGATGGCTTGCCGCCGCGGGAGCATGTCGGCCAGGGCGGCTTCCACCAAATCGGTGGTCAGCGGCATGCCCCGCAGGTCTGCATAGGCCAAGACGCGCGTCAGCGCGCCTTCCAACTCCCGAATGTTGGATTGCATATACCGCGCGATGGTTTCCAAAATTTCGTTGGGCACTTGCCGACCGGCCTGTTCGGCTTTGAACCGCAGGATGGCCACGCGGGTTTCAAAATCCGGGGGTTGGATGTCGGCCGTCAGCCCCCATTCAAAGCGAGAGCGCAGGCGTTCTTCCAGGGTCACCAAGGCTTTGGGGGGGCGGTCCGAGGTGATGACGATTTGTTTGTTTTGGCCATGCAGGGTGTTGAAGGTGTGGAAAAATTCCTCTTGGGTGGATTCTTTGCCCGCGATGAATTGGATGTCGTCAATGAGCAATACATCAACTTTGCGGTATTTTTCGCGAAAGGCTTCTGTGTTGTGGGTTCGGATGGCGTTGATGAGGTCGTTGGTGAATTCTTCTGAAGAGACGTAGCGCACCACCAGCCCTTGGGCGACGCAGGCGTTTCCAATGGCGTGTAACAGGTGGGTTTTGCCCAAGCCCACCCCGCCGTAGAGGAAGAGGGGGTTGTAGGCCTTGGCCGGGTTTTCGGCCACGGCCAGGCTGGCTGCGTGGGCCAAGCGATTGCTGGAGCCCACCACAAAGTTGTCGAAGGTGTAGCGAGGGTTGAGCGAGGCATCTTGGGCGTGGAGCGCCGGCGTCGGGGGGGAAGCCGCGGGCGCTTCTGCTGTTGGGGAAGGCGCCTCGGCCGCGGCGTCGGCCGGGCTCTCGGCCGCCGATTGAGCCCCGTGACCGTTGCCGTTCCCTTCGCCTTGCCCAGACCAAACCACAAATCGCACATCCACCGGCCGCGCCATCAACCCCACCAACTTGCGCCGCACGGTGCTCCGCAAGCGGCTTTCCAGCCAGTCGCGCGCGTAGGCGTTTTGCACGCCTACCACCAGCGTGTCGTCTTCTAACCCCACGACTTGTGTGTCGCGCACCCACGTGTCAAAGGCTGCTTTGGGCATCTCCATCTGAAGTTGCCCCAAAACGGACTGCCAAACTTGCGTTGTGGCTTGTTGTTCCACGCTTGCCTCCTCGCACCGAACATGCTACGCCCCCATAGGGGCAAACGCCGATGGTCGCTTGCCGCGGCGAATAAACAAACTGCTTGCAATTCAGGTTTGCACCTGTCAAACTTCTTCGATTGCTCGCACCCCCTTGCTGTGTGTGGTATTCTACACGCCTCGGCATCCCTTGGCAATACCCGAAACCTACGAATTCTTAAAAACTTTGAATTTTTTAAGAATTCGCTCCAGGCCGAATTTTTTAAAGATTCGCCGCGGACGCGCCGCTTCGGCTCGGCGTTCTTAGAATTCGTGTTCGCCTCTGGATGGGCAGGCCCTGCAAACACCCCCCATATCTGGGATAGGCTATCCGAAAAGCCTTACACCCCCCAGGTGTTGGGGCACTTTCTTAACCCCCCGATGGGGGTAGCCGCGCGCGGTGGTTGGCTAAGCATGCGCGCGGGCGCGCGTGACCCTAACTTTAAATCCGGTTTTCCAGGGCTGAGAGCCCGCCTTTTAAAAACTCACCCCCTCCAAAGGCGACCTCAAGGCCGCCGAGCGAGCCAAAAACCCGCCACTGCAAAGCCCACCGCGGCCAGAGCCAACAGCCCTTCCAGCAGGCCCCACGGCCAACGCCACAGCCTTTGGTCTTCAGGGAGGGCAGGCTGGAGTGCGTTGGTTTCAGGCGCCGCGGCTGCGTAGCGAGGGGTGCTGCAGGCAGTGGAGGTCGGTTGCGAGGTGGGGGGTGAGGGGGCGGCTTTCTCGGCCGTGCCGGTTGCCCCGGCAGGAAGCGGGGTTGGCGTTACGGGCGGCGCGGCAGCCGAAAAGATTTGCGGCGCCTCGGCGGCCTCCTGCGAAGGCTCGGGCGTTGGCTGGCCGGCCTCGGCCAGTTGGTCGGCTTCAGGCTCCACAGGCGAGAGCGCCTCAACTTCTGCAGAAGCCCTTGCCGGCCGAAGCTCGGCATAATGCTTGGGCACTGCCGCGCCAGTGGCCAGGTGGGCGGTCATCCAACTTCCAACCATCACAAACATCAACAACACCACAGCCACTGCGCTTGCCCAACGATACGCCAGCGCCCTCTGTGCGCCCCGACGGCGATCCGCGCGCTTCGCCACCGCCTGCGCCTGGGCCTCGGTCAGCGTAAAATTACGCGGGGCTTTGGGGCGCGGCAACGCCTGCAAGGCGGCTTTGAGGGCTTGCATTTCTTCCAAAGCCTGCCGCCAAACAGGGTCTCGCGCCACACGGCGAGCCACCCTCGCTCGCGCTCGCGGCGAGAGTTCACCATCCAGATAGGCCGCCAGACGTTGGCGGTCGCGAGGGGAAAGTTTCTCCAGGTTCATTGGGCTGCGTCTCCATCCTTTAGACGCGCGAACACACCCAAAAGTTCCGGAAAACGCTGCAAACACTGCTGCATCCGCAAACGGGCGCGAGCCAAGCGGCTTTTGAGCGTGCCCAACCGCACCCCCAAGGCGTGGGCTGCCTCCGCGTAGGCAAAACCTTCCACATCCACCAACACCATCACCGCCCGCTGCTCAGGAGGCAACTGCTGCAAACAAGCCGTCAGCGCTCGCTGCAAAGCCCGTTGCTCTGCCCTGCGCTCGGGATTGCGCGCGGGGTCCGCATCGGCCAACCACGACGGCGATTCGGCGGCTTCCCCTTCTGCATCCACCGGCTCCAACGGCAGCGTCGGACGCCGCTTTTCCCGCCGCAGATAGTCATAACACACATTCGTGACAATGCGAAAAAGCCACCCCCGCCACGAGCCGCCCCGATAGCGCGCCAAGGCTTGCCAGGCTTTGAGGAAGGCCTCTTGGGTCGCATCTTCGGCCGCCGCGCGCTCACCCAGGATGCGGTATGCTACATGATATACCGCATCCTGATAGGCCAACACCAAACGATTGAAGGCCTCCAAATCGCCCTCTTGCGCAGCGCGCACCCAAGCGCTTTCGTCAGACACTGACATCCCCTTCCTCAACTGGCAAGCACCAAACCCAAAAATCGCCCGACACTTACACGCGGCAGTGCGGATACGTCCATTATACGCCAATGCTCGCGTTTCACGAAGGCAAGTTATAATTGCTACATGCTCATCCACAACATTGGCCAACTGGTCACCCCCCAAGGCGGGCCTCAACGCGGGCACCGTTTGGGCCATTTGCGCATCATCCCTCAAGCCGCGTTGGTGGTCCGAGAAGGCCGCATCGTCGCGTTGGGGCCGGAAGACGCCCTCTTGCCTGATTACCCCCACGAGCCGCGCTTTGACGCGCAGGGGCGGGCGGTGGTCCCAGGTTTGGTGGACCCTCACACCCATCTACTCTGGGCAGGCGAGCGCGCAGCCGAATTTGAAATGCGCCTGGAGGGCAAAACCTATCTGGAAATCCTCCAAGCGGGCGGGGGCATCCTATCCACCGTGCGAGCCACCCGCAAAGCCTCGGTTGAGGCGCTGATGGCCGAAACCCGCCCTCGCTTGCTGCGCGCCTTTGCCCACGGCGCCACCACCATCGAGGTCAAAACCGGCTATGGCCTCGCGACCGCCGCCGAATTCAAGATGCTGGAAGCCATTCTCGCGCTGGACGACGAAGGGCCGTGGGAGCTGGCGCCGACGTTCCTCGCCGCCCACGCCATCCCGCCAGAGTTCAAAGGCCGCGGCGACGATTACGCCCGCCTGATTTGCCACGAGATGCTGCCCGCGCTCAAAGCCTGGTGGAGCGAACACGCAGCCGGCCGGCCTCTCCCCTTTGTTGACGTCTTCTGCGAAACCGGCGCCTTCAACCTTGAACAAACCCGCTGCATCCTCGAAACGGCCAAGGCTTTGGGCTTTCCCCTCAAAGTTCACGCCGACGAATTCGACAATTTGGGCGGCGCCGCCCTGGCCGCGGCGCTGGGCGCCGTTTCCGCAGACCACCTGGTCACGACTTCCGAAGCCGACATCCGCGCCCTGGGCGCCTCCGACACCGTCGCGGTCGCCCTCCCCTGCACCCCCTTTGGCCTGGCCGAGCCCCACTACACACCAGCCCAAGCCATTTTGGCGGCCAATGGCCTGCTGGCGCTGGCCACCGACTGCAACCCCGGCACCGCATGGTGTGAAAGCATGCCCTTTGCCATGGCGTTGGCCACCCGAGCCATGAGGCTCACGCCCGCGCAAGCACTGGCGGCCGCCACAATCAACGCAGCAGCCGCCATCCAAAGAGCCGACCGCATCGGTTCCCTGGAAGTGGGCAAACAAGCCGACTTCCTCATCCTGACTACCGACGACTACCGCCATCTGACCTACCGCTTTGGCACCAATCCCATAGGATGGGTGGTCAAGCGGGGGCGATTCTATCGCATCGAGGAAGGTGTCGTATGCACGCCCAACTAACGCTTTTGGAAATCTCCAATACCGCTTCTCTGCTTCTCGTTGCCGCGGGGCTGATTTTAGGCCTTCTGGCGCTCAAATTTCTCCTGCGGCTGGCCTGGCGAATTTTCACCATCGGCTGCCTTGTGATTGCGCTCCTCGCTGTGGCAGGGAGCCTGGCCCTCTACTTCCTCAAGTGACCACCACGACCAAAGTGACCACGCCATGAGCCCATCTCTCACCCTTGAAGAAGCCCGCGCTTGGTACGACGACGACCCGACCCACGGCTTTGGGCACATCCTGCGCGTGGTGCGCCTGGCCGAATATTTGGCGCGCCAAGTAGGCGCAGACGAAGCCATCGTGCGCGCGGCGGCCTTGCTGCACGATGCCAGTGGTGCCCACGGCCCTACGGAAAGCACCGCCCGCGACGGCCACCACAACGCCTCGGCCGCGTTCGCGCGGCAAGTGCTTGCCCAAAAAGGCTGGCCCGAAGACCGCATTGCCGCGGTGGAAGAAGCCATCCGCACCCACCGCTTCCGCAGCGGCGAACAGCCCCGCACCCTCGAGGCCCAAGTGCTCTTTGATGCGGATAAATTGGATGCCATCGGCGCTGTAGGCGTGGCGCGCGCGCTGGCCTATGCCTTTCGGCACCACAACCCGGCCTACGCGCCGCCCTCGGAACACTTCCTAAAAACCGGACAAACCGCCCCCGGCGAAGTTTACAGCGCCTATCACGAATACCTTTTCAAGCTGCGCCGCCTGCGCGAGCGGCTCTTCACCCCGCCGGCGCGGGCCCTGGCCGCGCGCCGCGATCAAGTCATGCGCGCTTATTTCGAAGCCCTGGCCGCAGAGATGGAAGGCCAAGACCTCCCGGAAACCTCCTTCCACGCGCCCGAGGCCCTGCTGGGGCCTCTGCTGGTCGAGCGGGGTTGGCGGCTCGCCACGGCCGAATCTTGCACCGGCGGCTTGATTGGCAGCCGCCTCACCGACATCCCCGGTTCTTCGGCCTACTTTGCCGGCGGCATTGTGGCCTATGCTTACGACGCCAAAGTGCGCCTGCTGGGGGTGCCTTGGCGCGTGTTAGAAGCCCACGGGGCCGTCAGCGAACCTGTCGTGCGGCTCATGGCCGAAGGCGCCAAACGCGCGCTCGCAGCCGAAGTGGCCGTGGCCGTCAGCGGCATCGCCGGCCCCAGCGGCGGCACCCCCGAAAAACCCGTCGGCACCACTTGGATCGCCGTGAGCACGCCCCTGACCACAGTAGCCCAGCGCTTCGTATGGCCTCACGACCGCATCGGCAACAAAAAAGCCACCGCAGAGCAAGCCCTGCGCTGGCTTTTGGAAATCCTCAGTGCCTAAAAGCCTCCCTCTCCGCTCGCGAGGCCCTGACAAACCGAGACAAACCAAGCCCTGAGATAACACTCAGGGCTTGTAATTTTTCAAACGTGCCTGCACGACACGCTTCACCTCATCGTGAACTTCCTCCACAGACCGCGAAGCATCAATCACCACCCAACGTTGGGGGTCTTCCTGAGCCAATTGGCGGTAGCCGTCTCTGACTTTTTGATGAAAAGCCAACTTCTCGGCGTCCAAACGGTTCCATTCCTGCAACAAAGGCTGACGCCGCCGAAGGCCTACCTCCACGTCCAAGTCTAACAACAGGGTCAAGTGCGGCTGCAGGCCGCCCGTGGCGTAGGCAATGAGCTGCCGCAGGCGGTCCAGATTTTCGCCACGCCCAAACCCCTGATAAGCCAAAGTAGAATCTGCAAACCGGTCGCACAACACGATTTTCCCCTGGGCCAAAGCAGGGCGAATCAACTCATCCACGTGCTGGGCGCGCGAAGCCTGAAACAACAACACCTCTGTGCGAGGCTTCATTTCGGCGTTGCCGTGCGCTAACAAAATCTGGCGAATTTGGTCACCGATGACGGTTCCCCCTGGCTCACGCGTCAACACCACCGCGTAACCTTGCTCTTCCAGGAAGGCGGCCAAACGCCGAATCTGGGTGGTCTTACCACTGCCTTCGGGCCCTTCAAACGTGATGAAAAAGCCGTTCACGCATCCTCCCGATAAATCCGCACCCGACGGAAGGGCTCCCGCCCGTAGGAGCGCGAAGTCAGGTGGGCTTCCTCGACCAGGCGATGCTGCAAGCGGCGGATGTCAGCGGGGGCAGGGGTGAGGTCCACCCAATCTTCGCCGGCCAACACGGCCTCGATGGCCGCCTGCGTTTCGGCCAAAATTTGGTCAATGGACATATCGTCGGCCCGCTTTTCCAGATGGAACAGGTTTTCCAAGAAAGTTTCCATCTGTTTGACCGTGTTCGAGCGCAGGACGTGGATTGGCATGCCGCGGTTTTCTGCATCCACGATGACCCGCGGGCGTTTGCGGTAATAGGAACGCAAGGTAACCACCACCTGGGCATCGCCGAGGTTGTCCACCACTTTGGCAGGAACCCGCAGGTAGCTGGCGGCTTTGCGCAAGCGGTTGCGCGCGACGCCGTGGGGGTAGATGCGAATGGGCTTCAAGCGGTTTTGGGGGCGCCACGGGTCGTAAGGCGCGTCTGCGGGGGAAGAAGGGGTCGCGAGGGGGCGGTTTCCCATGCGGCGCGGGCCCCGTTGATCTCGGCTGGTTTCCTGCTGGGCCACCATGGCTTCGATATGGATTTCGCCGTCTTCATCCCGCCAGCGCAATTCAGGCCGCAGGGGCTCCCCGCGCAGCAAAGCATCTACGGCTTCGGCCACATCTTTGTGGACGATCAAACGGTCGCGGTCTTGGATTTCCACCAGGATGTCAAAAGTGGGCGGGGCGCGGCGTTCCAAGACGGTTTTTTGTGTGCCCCGGCGGCGTGCTTCTTCGTCGGAAAGGGTGACCGACTCAATGCCGCCGACCAGGTCTGAGAGGGTGGGGTTGAGCAAGAGGTTTTCGAGGCTGTTGCCGTGGGCCGTGGCGATGAGTTGCACCCCGCGTTCTGCGATGGTGCGGGCGGCGAGGGCTTCCAACTCTCGGCCGATTTCGTCAATCACGATGACTTCGGGGTTGTGGTTTTCTACGGCCTCGATCATCACCTCGTGTTGGAGCGAGGGGGTCGGCACCTGCATACGGCGGGCGCGCCCCACCGCGGGGTGAGGCACATCGCCATCGCCGCCGATTTCGTTGGACGTGTCCACAATCACCACCCGCTTGCTTTCGGCCAGGATGCGGGCGGCTTCGCGCAACATGGTGGTTTTGCCGACGCCAGGCCGCCCCAACAAAAGCACGCTTTTGCCGCTTTCGATGAGGTCTTGGATGATGTCCACAGTGCCATACACTGCGCGCCCCACCCGACACGTCAAGCCAACCACGTCGCCGCGGCGGTTGCGGATGGCGGCAATGCGGTGTAGGGTGCGCTCGATGCCGGCGCGATTGTCTTCGTCAAAAGCCCCTACCCGGGCGACGACGTGGTCAATTTCTGCCCGGGTCACCTCTGACTCGCGCAGCACGACTTCGCCGTGGGTGAAGCGGGCCGTGGGCACGCGCCCCAAATCGAGGATGATTTCCAGCAGGTTATCGCTATCGTCGGCTCGCTCGACCGCGGCAGCAATATCAGGCGGGAGCACCGCCAAGAGCGCGTGTAGATCGTCGGTAATTTTTCGCTTGGTCATAGAACCTCAGGGTGTATCCAACCTAAGCCCCAGGGGGAATGCGCTTCAGGTTGAAGCCATGTTGCGCCCGGCGGCCAGGCCGTTTCAGGCCCGCGGTGAAAACAAGGTCGGTTGCGGGGCATCGGCCACCACCGGTGTGGCGAGCGGCTGGGTGGCTGTGACGGGTTGGGCAATCCACCGAGCCAGGAAGGCGTAAGGCTCGCCGGGCTGGGCTTCGAGCCGCGCCAACGCGGCTTCCAACCACATTTGGTTGTCGCGAATGGCGAAGAAGAATGGCTTGCCGGTGCGCTGCAAAAAAGCCGCCAGGGAAGCCAGCACGGCCGGGGGGTCTTCCAAATCAGGGTGAAGGACAGGGGCAGCCCAAACGCCCCGCGGGCCAGCCGCCCAGCGGGCCACGCCGCGCACGTGCCCGCCTTCGACATAGACCACCGCGGTGGGGCAAGCCGCGGGCGAGGGGAGCAAATGTCGCACCAGGGGCGGGGTCAAATCGGCATACAGCCGATCGGCTTCCCATCGTTGTTGGGCCGAGGGCCACATCCAACGCCCCGCGGCGTCTGCCGTTTGCGGGGAGGCCATCTTCCAAAGGCGCTGGCGCGCCAAAACACGGAACCCCGCCGCCCGCAACGCGGGCAACCAGGCGGCTTGCTGAGGCGCTTCGGCCCAGAGGGCGTGAGCCCCGCGCAACGCAGGGTGGGCCACCAAAGCCTCAATGAGCGGCGCTAATGGGGTCTGCGGTTGGAGGGCTTGCGCCGGCGCAATGTAGAGCAGCCCGGCCAATTCGTTTTGTGGGTTGTGCTCGGCCACGGCCACCAAGGGGCCACCCTCAGCCCGCGCACCATCGGCAGCATATTGCACCGCGGCAATCCCTGTGGCTGGCGAAAGCAGGGCCAGCAAACCCGCGCTCAGCCACCCCCCACCGCCGATGGTCGCCCGACGGCTGTCCAGGCAGACCACGCGTTCGCGGTAGCGGTTCAAAAGGGGCAAATCTCGCCATGTGAGGGCGCGCGAAACACACATCAGCCAAACCTTAGGCGCGCGGTGATTTTCGGTTTAGGGCACCCAGCCAGCCAATGAGAGAAAGTAGCGATGGAAGCGCGTATCGTCGGTGAGTTCGGGATGAAACGCCGTTGCCAAGAGGTGCCCTTGTTGGGCTGCTACGATCCGCCCATCTTCCAACGTGGCCAACACTTCGGCAGGAGGCGTCACGGTTTCAATGAGCGGAGCACGGATGAACACCGCCCGAAACGGACGGTCGTCCTCAGGGGCCACAGCTTTGAGAGCGGGCACGGGAATGTCCACCTCAAAACTGGCCACCTGGCGGCCAAAGGCGTTGCGCTCCACGGTGATGTCCATCAACTCTAAAAGCGGCTGATTGCGGCGGGCGTCTTTTGAGAGGAAAATTGCACCCGCGCACGTGCCCCAGATGGCATGCTCTCGGCCAAAGGCCCGCAGGGGCTCCAAGAGCCCAAACTCTACGGCCAATTTGCCGATGGTCGTGGATTCTCCACCGGGGATGATCAGCCCAGCCAGGCCGTCCAAATCCGCGGGCAAGCGCACTTCGCGCACGGCAACGCCCAAACGGCGGAGCATGACTTCGTGCTCCCAAAACGAACCTTGCAAAGCCAGCACCCCCACAGTGAAATCACTCTGGGGGGCTGGCGCTTTGTCGGGTGGGATGAGGTTAGGCGCAGATTTCATGAGGCAGGGGCAATGTTCAGAGCAACAGTGGCGACAAGGCTACCAACCGCGGCCTGCCAGGCGGGCCTCTGCGGGCAAATCGGCGGCTTGCAGGCCGCGCATGGGCTCGCCCAAGCCTTTGCTCACCTCGGCCAAAATGGCAGGGTCGTTGTAATGGGTCACTGCTTTGACAATGGCCGCGGCGCGCTTGGGCGGGTCTTCAGACTTGAAAATGCCCGAACCCACGAAAATGCCATCCATGCCCAGCTGCATCATCAGGGCAGCGTCGGCGGGCGTCGCGATGCCGCCGGCGGCGAAGTTGACCACGGGGAGGCGGCCCAGTTCCTTGACTTCGCGCACCAGGTCCAACGGTGCGCCGATTTCCTTGGCGTAAGTGTAGAGCTCCTCGTCGGCCATGGTCTGCAAGCGGCGAATTTCACCTAACACCGCCCGGGCATGCCGCACGGCTTCGACCACGTCGCCCGTGCCAGCCTCGCCCTTGGTGCGAATCATGGCCGCCCCTTCGGCAATCCGCCGCAGGGCTTCACCCAGGTTGCGCGCCCCACACACAAAGGGCACCTTGAATTGATGTTTGTCAATGTGGTGTTCTTCGTCGGCCGGGGTGAGCACTTCAGATTCATCAATGTAATCCACGCCAATGGCTTCCAGAATTTGGGCTTCCACGAAGTGGCCAATCCGCACTTTTGCCATCACCGGGATGCTCACCGCGTCCATGATTTTGAGGATGAGTTCGGGGTCGCTCATCCGAGCAACGCCGCCTTGTTTCCGAATATCCGCGGGGACGCGCTCCAAGGCCATCACGGCCACTGCACCCGCGTCCTCAGCAATTTTTGCCTGTTCGGGCGTGACCACGTCCATGATGACGCCGCCCTTGAGCATTTGGGCCAGGCCCACTTTGACTTTGTACGAAGCAATTTGGGCTTCCATTTTAGACCTCCGAGAACAGCCACCCAGGGCTGAAAAGGCTACCTTGCGCTTTTTATTCTAACACGTCTACTCCGAGAGGGGCATGGTGCCTTCAAAAGTTGGCGTTTTTGCGCTCACAACGGCGAAGGCCTGCCGTGACAACGACAGGCCTGGTGAGGTGCCCTTTTGTGTGCGCTTCCGGGAAAGCGCGGTCACGCGGCGGGTCATTCCAGATAATCCCGCAGGTGACGGCTGTAGGAAGGGTGACGGAGTTTGCGCAACGCTTTGGCTTCGATTTGCCGCACCCGCTCGCGCGTGACGTTGAAATAACGCCCGACTTCTTCCAAGGTGTGCGACTTGCCATCGAGCAGGCCAAAGCGGAGTTCCAACACCTGGCGCTCGCGTTCGGTCAGGGCAGCTAAAACGTTTTGCACTTGCTCGCGCAGCATGTCTCGGGTGGCTTGGTCCAGAGGGCGCAGGGTTTCGGTATCTTCCACAAAATCGCCCAGGGCGTTGTTTTCTTCGTCGCCCATGCTGCTTTCCAGCGAGAGGGGCTCTTCTGTGGCGCGAAACACCTTGCGCACCTTGCCTGTGGCAAAACGCCACCGCTGTTGCAGATGGGGGGAAAGGGGCTGGCCTTCTTCGAGGGCTGTGCGAATGGCTTTGGCCTCTTCGTCGCTCAGGAAGCCGCTTTCCAAGGCGATTTCTTCCAAGGTGGGTTCGCGGCCCAAGCGCTGCGTGAGTTGGCGTTGGATTTTCCGCAATTTTTGCCACGACTCAATCATGTGGACCGGCACCCGAATGGTGCGCGCTTGCTCAGCGATGGCTCGGGTCACGGCCTGCCGAATCCACCAGGTGGCGTAGGTGCTGAATTTGTAGCCGCGGGCAGGGTCGAATTTGTCAATCGCGCGCAACAGCCCCAGATTTCCCTCTTGGATGAGGTCCAACAAGGGCACGCCACGGTCTACGTAGCGTTTGGCTACGCTGACCACCAGCCGCAGGTTAGAGCGGATCAAAGCCGTCCGGGCGACTTCGGCGCGCGCGGCAATGGCTGTCAATTCGGCCCGCAGCACTTCATCGTCGGGGAGGTAGCGGCGGAACGTGCGCTCGGACGGCAAGCGCTGGCGTTTGGTATGAAACCGCACCAAGGCTTCGGCGACTTCGGCGGGCAGGGCATAGACCGCGATGAACACGGCGACGACCTGGGCGGCAACGCCATCCCAAAAGGGGTCTTTGCCCCATGAGCCATTGTTGAGATACGCCCGGACGTAGGAAGGGGTTTCGCTCTGCCAGGTTTGGTGAAGCATTTGGGCTTCGGCGGTCAGGAGGGCAAAATCGGGGGGTTCGCAGCCCCAGCGGGCGACGTCTTCCAACGCCCGCTGCCAGGCCGTCACCATTTCGGTATAAAGCGCGCAATACAACCGCCGGGGGGTGGTTTCGCCCTGCCCCCGCGCTTTGGGGTGGGCTTGCAGCCATTGCACCTGTTTGTGCGCGGCGATCATGGTCGCGAGCCAAAATTCCTGATCGGCTGTGAGCAGCTTGGCCTGGCCAATTTCCCGAAGGTAGAGGTACACTGGGTCGCTATCGACCTCGTCGCCCCAACCGCGGGTGTAGGCCTCTTCGGCGGCTAAATCTTCGGCAGTGGGTTCCAGCGTTTCTTCCGTGGTCATGGCATCTCTCGAAAACAAGGCTCAGGTTTGGGCAGAAAGGGCGGCGCGGAAGCCGTGTTTGAAGGCTTTGTCTAACAACAGCCGGCGGCGCGAAGCCTCACGCCATTGTTGTTGATAGTGTGGCAGCAGGGGGTCTTGTTGGCGCTCTGCCTCGGCAATCAAAAATTGAAGTTGGGTCAAATCTTGCTTGAGGCGCTCCAAGCGCAGGCGGACGACGGCGTGGAACAGTTCTTCTGCCCAGCGGTCGGGCGATGAAACCAGCGAGGCGGTTTCCTGCAAACACCGGTCGGCTTCGGCCATCAGGGGCAAGGAAAGGCGGGCCAAGACGTCGTCGGCGGGCTCACGCTGTTCTTGCTCGACGGCGGCTTCCAATGCTTCAAAAATAGCCCGTTGGGCGGCCGTTGGGAAATCATCCGCGTGTAACGGCGGCAGTTCATACATCCGCAGAGCGCGGTCTATACGAAACCGCAGGTGGGGGTCTCGCAACAACAGCCCCAAAGCCCGCGCGGCCAGGCGGTTGACCAACGCCGAGGTGTGCGCCCAGGCCGAGGGGGTGGGCCGCACAGGCGTTCGCGCGCGTGATGGGGCAGGGGTGTTGGCCCGCCGTGGTGTCCGCCGACGGCGTTTTTGCGCAGGTGGGC
>Ga0256914_1000763_pt1 | contig 30977 bp, 25 predicted proteins | sample HulkmetaG_FD_191571 | JGI IMG/M metagenome (GOLD analysis project Ga0256914, IMG submission 191571) | Hydrothermal chimney microbial communities from Main Endeavour vent field at the Juan de Fuca Ridge, Pacific Ocean - Hulk | ecosystem: Environmental > Aquatic > Marine > Hydrothermal vents ... | reverse complement strand
CCAATTGGGCAATGGAAGGAAGCATGCCGTTTGGAAAAATGTACTTGTCTGTCCAGGCATTTACTGCCGTAACACTGCGATTGCTCCCAATCGTGTGAAAAAAGGCAATGCCATCATCCTTTAATGTACGATCTACCACTTCCATGTACGTACGGTAGTTTTTGTATCCTACATGTTCCATAATGCCGATGGAAACTACACGATCATATTTCCCGCTGACATCGCGGTAATCCATTAGTTTAAGTTCAACAGGCAGTCCTTTGGCCATTTGCATTCCTAATTCCACCTGCTCTTTGGAGACAGTTACACCGATAACATGAGCACCGTATTTTTCGGCAGCGTAAATGGCAAACGAACCCCATCCGCAACCCAGTTCCAAAACCGTCATCCCAGGTTGAAGACCGATTTTTTTACACACCAGCTCCAGCTTGGCCTCTTGCGCTTCGTCCAAAGTTTTGGCGTTTTTCCAATAAGCGCAGGTGTAATTCAACCGCTTATCCAGCATACGCGTGTATAAATCGTTACCCACATCATAATGTTTTTTACCAACCTGAAATGCGCGCCGTTTGGATTGACGATTAATTAATTTGGACTTGATAACATTCCAGGCAATTTTAAGATTACCTCTTACTTTTTCATCCAGTCGAGCTCTTAAAATACGATCAAAGAATTGATCCAATGCTTCACAATCCCACCAACCATCCATGTACGATTCCCCCAGGCCAAGGGACTGATCGCTTAAAACACGTTCGTACAAATCGGGATTGTGTACCTGAATATCATAAGGTTGGCTACCGTTAACGGCGATGCCAGCCATTTCCAGAAGCTCACGAACCGTGTGTTCTGCAGATTTGCTGGCCATAATGCGCTCCTTCCGCTTGGTAAACGACTAAACGGATATAATCCGCTATTAAATTTTACGAATAAAAATTTTATTTTCAAAATATTAGATGATGTTTCATTTTATTTTAGACAATTTTTGTCGCTGTAGCTAATACAAAATAAAAAAGGCCGACTCGCAAAAGTCGGCCTGTGGGGGTTGGAGGGGATAGTATTTAGTGGCGTCCGGTTTCCCAACCGCTTTCAATGATGGCATTGTAGGTATCAATATCCAGTTTTACTGGGCTATAAATTACACCCTGAGCTTGCAAATTGCGCACAAAAGCACGCAGGTGATTGCGGGAACCGCGCATCAGATTTTCATAAACGTACTGAATATCTTCGTTATCCACATATTCATCCAACTCTTTCTGAAGATCCAATATATCAATTTCTTCGATCAGAGCGCCTACTTTAAGCGCATTGATCAACGAAACCCGACCGGTATCCGTTAATTGATAAAACAAGCCTTGCAGAACTTCGTTTTGGAACACACCAACCGAGTCATTAACAACAGGGTCGGTCAAATTGTATTTTTCAATCAAGGTTTTAATGGCATTCGTGTGCATTTGTTCAGAGTTAGAAATATTGTTGAATACGCGTTGTCCCCAAACCTGATAAAGCGTAATGTAAACATCTCGGGCCAGTTTCTCTTCTTCGCGCATGTAGGCCAAGCCGTTGGCTTCATCCTGACTTACCGAGTCGGATGGTAAATTGAGAATGGTTTCCTGATCCAATTCGGAACCGGTTACACTGGCGGTTTGGCTTTCACTTGTGCTGGAGCTTGTTTTATCGCAACCGAAAAACAAAGCCAATATTAAGCTTAGTGAGACAACGGTTAAGGTACGTGTGATTAAGTTCTTCATTTTGAACCTCCTTTTGTTTGATTAATTTTACATTAATTATTTGTTTGTTTTTATTTAATCAAATGGCGTGCCAAAAATGTTGAGATGTTGAAAATTAAAGACTTAATTAGGATTGTAAATTTTTAAAAAGAATGAGATAAAAACAAAAAGCGACATCCCGGACGTTAATTCGACCGTTCGGTCGTAAAATACCTACGCTTTGGAGATATATTCAAAAAGAATGATAAATTTTAAATGATGTAAAAAAAGCCGACCCGGGTAAATAAGGTCGGCTTTAAAATGGAAAAATTAAAAGAAATTGTAAGTTAAACCCACGGCCAAAACTTCTTGCAATTGACGTTTAACACTAACATCGCGGTCATAAAACAATTTGACATTAAACGTAACATTAATGTATTTAGTGATTTGAGAAGCCAGCAAGTTGTCCCAATTTACGTCAATTTGATTAAATGCTTTGAAGTTGGAAAACAATTCAATTTTACCAGTGTACAAAATATTTTGAGCTAATTTGAAATTCAATTCCGTCACCGAGTTGGCACCGAATTCGACCCGTGTGGTTTGCCCGTCACTGTAAAGGTCGGAATATTTGCTGGCAAAGGTTTCTTTGAAGGCGGCACCAAGTCGCGTTTTAATGTGATTGTTCGGCGCATACCCCAAGCCAAGTGTTTGCACAAAATAACCCGGATCCATAAACGTAGAAATGGCATAGGAAGAATCGGCCTCGTATTTGTAACCTGTGGTAAATTGGGTACGCCCGTTAAAAGAAATAAACGGATTTACATAAATTCCCATTTTGTACGTGTACACGCTGGTTATGTTGATTTCATCAGTGGATTTTTTGGAAGCCGCATCTCCTACTTTCGTTTTGCCGTAATTAATTTTCAATGTGTTTTCCCAGTTATAATTTTTTTGATCGTTAACCCATTTACCATTGATGTTTAATTGCCAAGCCCACGAATTTTCACCGCCCTGTTTCCAATTGTCAAATGTGTTTTGAGTAAAGTTTAAATTACCGACCAATTCTTTTTGCCAGCCGTATTTCGGCGTTTCTTTTTTGGATTCCTGAGCAAAGGCCAGGGTAAACAGAAGCAAAACAGTTAAAAAAGTCACAATAAAGCGCATGACTCCATCCTTTCTTTTTAATAATGATTTTATTATTGGTAGATGTTAGTTTCGTGAACGTAATTTTAAGGTAAAATATTTCAACAAAAGCAGAAGTCCGTTTCTATTAAGATGGCAGCGTTTTTACCATTACACAAGCAAATGAGCCGAGCATCGTAAAAAACCTCGGAAATACTTCTTCCCGAGGCTAACCGATGAAACAAAGATATTCCGTTATCTTTAAAAATGGCGTTGTTAAGATTTTAGTTTTTTCTCAATCTTCGCCCAACTATCCCGTAAAGTAACCGTGCGGTTAAAAACGGGATGATCCGAAGAGTGATCCTTTAAATCCGCAATAAAATACCCTTGCCGTAAAAACTGAAACCGGTCGCCAGGGTTGGCATTTTTTAAATTGGGCTCGGCCAAAGCATTTTTAAGAGTTGTTAAGGAATTAGGATTAATATTGGCCGTAAAGTCCTGTCCTTCTTCCGTATCTTCCGGATCTTCTTTGGAAAACAAATGTTCGTATAAACGTATTTCTACGGGAACGGCATGTCGGGCGGAAACCCAATGCAACGTTCCTTTTACTTTGCGGCCGTCTTTTGTCCAGCCGCCGCGTGAATCGGGGTCGTAAGTGCAATGTAACTCCGTAACTTCACCCTGTTCGTTTTTAATTACTTTGGTGCAGGTAATGTAATAAGCATGCTTTAAGCGTACCTCTTTGCCCGGAGCTAAACGAAACCATTTACGCGGCGCTTCTTCCCGGAAGTCTTCGCGCTCAATGTAGATAATTTTGGAAAAAGGAATTTTACGCGTTCCGGCATCCGGATTTTCCGGATTGTTGTCCGCCTCTAGTTCTTCAACGCCATTATCGGGATAGTTATCAATGATTACTTTTAAAGGATTCAAAACTACCATACGTCGTTCGGCGCGTCTGTTTAAATCGTCACGCAGGCAATGTTCCAGCAAAGCAATATCTACAACGCTGTTCGACTTGGCCACGCCGATACGATCGGCAAAATCGCGGATGGCTTCGGGGGTATATCCGCGACGACGTAATCCGGCTATAGTCGGCATGCGCGGATCGTCCCAGCCAGAAACATAGCCTTCTTCAACCAAGCGCAGCAATTTGCGTTTACTCATCACCGTGTAATTCAAATTCAGTCTGGCAAATTCCACTTGTCGCGGATGAAACACACCGAGCTCATCCAGAAACCAATCATACAAAGGCCGGTGATCTTCAAACTCTAACGTACAAATGGAATGAGAAATCTCTTCAATAGAATCTTCCAGGCCGTGGGCCCAATCGTACATGGGGTAAATGCACCATTTGTTACCTGTACGCGGATGGCTGGCATGAATAATCCGATACATGACCGGATCGCGCATATTTAGATTAGGCGATTTCATATCGATTTTGGCTCTTAATACTTTTTCACCGTCTTTAAATTCGCCTTTACGCATGCGCGTGAACAAATCCAGATTTTCTTCGACGCTGCGGTTACGATAGGGACTTTCAGTACCCGGTTTAGTCAAGGTGCCGCGGTATTCGCGAATTTGTTCGGCGTTCAAATCGTCCACATACGCTTTGCCTTTTTTAATCAATTGCACGGCATATTCGTACATTTTTTCGAAATAATCGGAAGCAAAATAAAGGCGCTTACCCCAATCAAAACCCAACCAGCGCACATCTTCAATAATGGAATCGATGTATTCCTGATCTTCTTTTAAAGGATTGGTATCGTCGAAACGCAAATTACACAAACCATTGTAATCTTCTGCCAAACCGAAATTCAGACAAATCGACTTGGCATGCCCGATGTGCAAATAGCCATTCGGCTCGGGCGGAAAACGGGTGTGCACTTTTTTGAATCTGCCCGAGTGCAAATCTTCGTCAATTATTGCTTTGATAAAATTACTTGGTTTTTTGGCGCTGTCTTCGCTCATATCCTTTTTTCCTTTTTTATTTTTTTGAATCCTTTAAGTTAAAAATTTTGTGGGAAAAGACAAAATAAAAGTGTGTAAATGCGTGTGCTAAAAAAGCGTGTGTTTACTTGATTTGACGGTAAAAATGGCGTAAAATAGATCGGGAAAATCGGATTCTTAATCGGGACGGCCAACCGATACATGCTGAAATCAAAGCCAAATGTATGCGAACGGTTCTTTTTTGCAATTTTAAAAAGGCATTATTGTAATACCTATTTTTAGATTTTATTGGAAAGTTGCTTTAATATAGATACGAATTATCTTAATTGTATTTGGGCTGTGTGTCTTTAAACGCTTACATCGGTAAAACCTTCTGGAGATTGTGGCGTTAAAGCAAACGAAATTAAAATAAGGAGGCAGGGTATGCCGCTGCAAAAATTACGTGATTTTTTGGACCAACATAATACCAAGTACATCCTTATTGTTCACTCCCCGGCATTTACGGCGCAAGAGGTTGCTGCTTCGGCCCATGTGCCAGGTAAACAACTGGCCAAAACTGTCATTTTAAAATTGGACGGACAAATGGCTATGTGTGTTATGCCCGCGCATAAAAAAATTGATTTCGAAAAATGCAAGGAACAGATGAATGCCCGGCAGGTGGAATTGGCCAGCGAGGAGGAATTTAAATACGCCTTTCCCGAATGCGAAACTGGGGCCATGCCGCCCTTTGGTAATTTGTATGATATGCCTGTCTACGTTTGCGAAACTTTGGCAAATAACGATGACATTGCCTTTGTCGCCGGTAGTCATCGTGAACTGATTAAGTTAAATTATCGCGATTTTGAACGTTTGGTGAATCCAAAAATCGTACGTGTTCAAGATTAAATGTAGGGCGTATTAAAAATAAACGTAGGAGGGAAAACAAATGGCCACCTTTGTTTTGTTAACCAAACTATCTCCGACGGCTATGAAAGATGCCGAAACACGCGAACAAATAGGACGCGAATGGTTTGATGCCGTTAAACAAAAATGTCCTGAAGTTAAATGGATTGATCATTATGCTTTGCTGGGACAATACGATTTTATGGATATTTACGAAGCTCCGGACGAAAATACGGCCGTAAAAGTAGCCATGATTACCATGTCCAAAGGTGCGGTACAAGCGGAAAGTTTACCGGCTATTCCGTACAAGAAATATCTTGAAATCATTAAAGAAATTTAAATCGATAAAAATTCGGTCTTACGGTTGCAGTGCATTTATTTTGCCCTTAAAATTAAATAAGGATATTGGTTTGTTAGACGGAAAGGATTGCACTCGTGGATGTGACCGGAAATTTTGATGTCTTTTTTTACGAAGCGTTTGCCGAAGAACGCGAATTATTACAACGGTTCTTGCCCGATGAGTTTCGGGCCGGATTTGCCCGAGAAACCATTCAAGAAGCCGGACATCTTCGACCGCCGGCTAAACTTATTAGCACCAGAACACAATCGTTGATTCCTGAAGATTGGAATGCACACCTAAAGGCCATTCTTTCACGTAGCACCGGTTACAATCATTTGGCGGACTATCGTGAAAAAACGGGTTTTAAAGGGCAGCTCGGTTATTTGCCATTATACTGCAATCGTGCTGTGGCCGAGCAAGCTATGTTGCTTTGGATGGCCCTGCTGCGGAAGCTTCCGCAGCAGATGGAGCAGTTTGATACCTTTAGTCGTGACGGGCTTACCGGAAGCGAATGTTCCGGTAAAACCGTACTGGTGGTGGGGGTTGGTAATATCGGTTATCAGGTGATTCGCATCGCTCGCGGCTTGGATATGAACGTTTTGGGGGTGGATATTGTTCGCAAATTCGATGATGTGCCCTATGTTTCGATTGAAGAGGGAATAAGTCGGGCCGATATCGTGGTTGCCTCCATGAATTTGACCAAACGAAACAAGGGGTATTTTCATTATGATTTGTTAAAAAAGGCCAGGCCTGGGTTGATTTTTGTTAATATTGCTCGCGGTGAATTGTCTCCGTTACAGGATTTGTACTGGTCGATTAAGGAAAAACAACTGGGCGGTTTGGCCTTGGATGTTTACGAACAGGAAAGTAAGCTAGCCATAGGTTTCCGTACGGGAAAAATAGATGAGACCGATGCCTTTTTTAAAATGATTCGTGAAATGCAGGCTATGCCTAATGTTATTTTTACTCCGCATAATGCCTTTAATACAAAAGAATCGGTAGTGCGTAAAGCAAAACACACTGTGCAACAGTTGGAACATTATTTTCGCAAAGGCCGGTTTTTGTGGGATATTCCTGCTGAGTAGGTTGGAGGCATTTTGCCGGATTCGAGGCAACGGAGACTGATAGCTATCAGTCTCCGTGCGCATGATTTGTTCACCTAAAAACAATTGTGTTCAGGAAAGATTAATTTACCGTGAACGAAAACGAAATAATCTTGGTAGATGGCATCTCCCAGTCAAATTACTCGGAGATTATCGAAAAGAGTTTACGCTATGCCATTATTTCTTTACCCTTTACCATCAACCGAATGTCCATATCATCCTTAAAACAACGAATCGAAAATATTGCTAAAGGCAAAATAGCGGAAGAAATATTTTTTCTGTTCGCCCGTCAAAATGAGCTTCCCGTTAACCCTGCCCCGTGTCGCACGCCCTTTTTTCAAGCCGATCGGCGCGATTTTGTTTTATTCGATGCGGAATGGGATATCAAAAACAATTTCCTTGTTCATTACGACAAAATTTTACCCGGCTCTTACACACATTTACCCGCTTTAATACCGGACAAACATAGGCATGATCAATGGGCACAACGCAACGTTCACAAAATTGAGCAAAGTTGCGATGTAGCCTTTTTATTTACATTTATGAAATGGAAAGACAATCGTTGCAATACTTCAAAGGGATTTTTTGATTTTTCGCTAACAAAAGAGCAAAACGATTTGCTGGTACGCGCTTGGCAAAAATATAAAGGAAAAACCTTAAACGAAATTCCTTTTGACAAAACGATATTTTGGCACGAATGGAAACGATTAGGCCGCAATGCACCGTTTTGTAATTTGAAAATTTATGAATTTCCTCCCCTTGTTATTGCCGGTTACGCCATGAAAAAGGAGTTTCCTTTTTTTGAAATTGTACGGCGGAACCAAAAATTTTTGCAAGGGGTTTTGCATACGCGTATTAAAAATCGGGGCCTTCCGATAAAAAAACTGCCGTCATTTGCTTCTCTTTTCCCGCGTTTCAAGCGGGAAATACGGCTGGGGCACTTTCGTATATAAAACGGTTTACAAACCGCTAACAGGTTTTTGGAACGTAAGGCAGTAATGATGAAACGTATTGCTCACCCAAGTGTTTCCGTACCCGTAAGGAGCAATCCGCAAATCGTCTTGAAACCAAAATGTCTCCGGACAAAGAATGTATTTTTTACTCAGGGCTAAAGACAAATCCCAAGCCAACGGAAAGTTTCTGCCTTTCTTTTTAATATTTTTTACGATAATGGTCATATAGCGTCCCGGCACCAGCAAATCGTACAAACGGAAGTAGATATCGGTAAGCTTCCGTAAGAACATCCGATAATCTGCAATATTTCCCAAATCGTTTTCCGAATTGGAATAATTGGTTGGCAATCCTTTTTGTCTGCGTTTGGCCTGATTTTCCGCACCTTTCATATTCAGCATATCCCAGTAAGGCGGAGAAGTGATGATGTAATGAATTTCGGGGAAATCGTCTTTAGTAATTTGACGGGCATCTTTTGTTTTTATGTGGAACCTGTTTGTAACCTGCTTAAAAAGATGACCTTGGCTAACCGATTTGGCACACCGTTGGCGAGCAATATCGGCAAAAAAAGTACTGAGTTCCGTGCCGTATGCATTGCGACCCAAGGATAATGCGGCCAATTGTGTGCTGCCCGTTCCGGACATGGGATCGAACACGTTGTCACCGGACTTTGTAAAATGCGCAATAAAAGATTGGATTAAAACTTCCGGGTATTTGGCAGGATGCAAAATCTCGTCTTTTTTTCGCGGGGGCGGCTTGACAATTTGATAGGACGGAAAACGATCCGAAACAGAAAATGCAGTTTTGGCCTGACGCCGATTTTGAAATTCGGGAATTTGCCCATTGGTAAAATCCATTGAAGCCATTTCGTCTTTACGGAAATAAAGGGCGTAAATAATATTTTCATCAGTAGCCATCCCATGATCGTGATTAATAACCGAAGAAAGCTTACGGTTAAGATCGATTCCGACCTTTTCGTCTTTTAAACTCAATATCTGTTGAAAATATTTAGCCAATAGCCAGGCAAAAGGATAAAAAACCCCATCGATGCATTTATTCCGCGCCAAAATCAAGATAAATTTTCGCTCGGCCAACCCGGAAATAACATGCCGAACTTTTTGCCTTAATTCTATTAAAAAGGAAACGAAATCAGCAAATTTTTCAAGTTTTTCCACATCGTTTGTCACATCAAAAACAACAAAATCAATTCGTTCGTTTCCAGAATATCGGTCAAAGGGAATAATTTCCCGTCCCTCTAAAGATCGATTCTTTTGCAGTAGTCGATATATTTCATGTCGGTCCGAATCTAAAACGATGCGAGGAAAATAACTTTCTTCCTGTTTTATTTGCGTAAAAAACAATATGTTTTGCACAAATAACAGTCCGTAATCAGAAAATAGAAACCATGATTTTTGAAACGGTAACCATTCTTTAGAAGTGAGATTGTTAAAACGGTTTTTCATAAATCCAAAACGTCTCCCTAAAGTTGCCAGATTTTCTAATCTTGTTGACCATCGCCTAATAAACAATGAAATACCTTGGGTTTACTAATGGTTAAACCGAGTTTAATCCGAAAACCCTAAGCCCCGCCGTTGAAATTTCGTATTACCTCCAAAAGCGAAAAACTCAAATGGTAAATGTCTCCAGGCCAACGAGCCGAAAGATAATTTCTGTCTTTAACCGAAAATCCGCGGTTTAAATGTTCGGCCCTGTCCTTTAATAAAGGAATTGGCCCTGTAATAAAATTTTTTTCGTTTTTGAGAAGAGATTTAATTTCGTCTTCTACCGACGAACGCGGGTAAGTTAAATAATAATCGCCCAACCAAAATTTTGTCAAATTATAAGCCAGTCGTTCTTGTCTTTTAAGCAATGCCGTAGTTTTGAAATCATAAATTACGGATTTCCCCGTTGCCGGATGAATGCTGCGCGCAACCAATAAAGGTCCATGACAAACCGCAGCAACGGGTTTTTGAGCCGTAAAAAAATCCGCAATTAATTTTTGTAATATTTCCGATTCCAAATATTCTTTTACCCCCTTATCATGGCCACCTGGTAAAAATAGCACATCAAAATCGATTTCGCACACTTCTTTATATGTCAGCGGTCTGGTAAAAAAGATATTCTTCTCCATTTGAGCGTAAGTTTTGCGAGCATCATTTCTTGCGCGTAAAAACCCCTTCCAAATTCCCAGACCTTTACCCGTAAGCATAATCGTATCGGCCTTTGCCATTTTGCCGTTTGGTGTGCAAAAGAAGACCTGATGTTTATGTTGCGAAAGAATTTTCCATGGGATGGCAGCCTCTGTCGGGTCAAAACCGTAGGATGGCAAAGGCATTAAAACATTCATATTTTTCCTCCGATAGGTATTGCTTTAAAATAAATTTAGTAACTTAACGACCATAAGTAAAAGAACCAATATGAGTACGAGACGCACAACTTTGTCTCCTTTTTTGGAACTTACCTGGGCACCTATCCAACCTCCCAGACCATTACCCGCAGAAAGCACCAAGCCCCAAATCCAATTGATTTTGCCGGAAATCATAAACACCAAAATAGCCGGAATGGTGTATAAAAATATAATGAATACTTTGTAAACATTTACCCGTACAAGGTTAAACTTGGCCAGATGGAATAAGATAGCCATCATAATAAAACCGACGCCAACCTGAATGAATCCCCCGTAAAAACCGGCTGCAATTAACGACAAGTAAAGAAACCATTTATTGTCCGTTTTGTTTGACTGTATGGTATTTTGCGGACGTGGTAAAAAAAGACTAATAATAACAAATATAATCACGGCGGACAAAATACGTTTGAACCAAACATCGTTAATAGAAACCGCAACAAAAGCCCCTATAATTGCTCCTGGTAAAGTTAATAATCCCAACTTAAAACTCTCTTTGAATTCATTACGTTTATTTTGTTGGAAACCGGTCATGGCAAAAAGGTTCTGAACCAATATGGCAATGCGGTTAGTACCGTTAGCGGTTGCACCGTCTAATCCCAAAAAAATGAGCGCCGGTAAGGTAAGAGAAGAGCCGCCACCGGCCATGACATTAATAAATCCGGCAAGTATCCCGACGGCAAACAAAAGCAATACATGCATCATTTAAAAGTCTCCGGATATAGGAAATAGATCAATTCGTTAATAGTGAAATATGCCCCATTACGGCGTACAATTGCGGGCATCTGATCTGTTTTGTAATTTAGGATACTATTTTATTAAATTTTTCCATGCCTTTCTATTAAATTTTACAAGCGAAAAGATTTATATTTTGTTTATTCGATTTGAAATGTATGGATTTTGTGGAAGCGACTCTCAACATTTCCCGAAGATAAATTAGGATTTCGCCGAAATTACACTTAAATTTTTAAAGAAATATTCCCATAGGTCGAAATTTGATTAGGATTTAAATTTAGCTTTTAATATTTAATGGTTTTTTAATTTAAGGAATATTAGGCAGCTTGGCTGATTTCAGGATGAAAAACTATCAAACGGTTTTAATCAATCGGTTAGCACATCAGGTGAAAAACGATTTAACGACAATGCGCCTGGCGTTATTTAATCTGAATTACGTTTTGGATGCGGAAAATTCCCGTAACCTAAAAAAACAGGCGGCGGATTTTTTGCATGTTTTACGCAGCTCTTTGGATAAAAGTATCGAAACCCTTTCAAAAATATTAATCGCAACCCGTACGGGAGATAATCACTTTGAATCGATAAATGTAATTCGTGTTTTGTTCGAAGCAATTACGCAAAATTCCGCCCACAATATAATCAAAGTCGATATAAATAAAAAAGAACTGTTGTGTCGTAGCGATGCCCAATCATTGCAACTGTTTTTTGACATTTTGATTAATATGCTCAATCGGGCCTTAAGTAAAAAAGAAATGATGATTTCCGTGCAATTAACCGACAACGGGCAAAAGGGGTTAAAATTTGTGGGGAATTTCAACAAATCCGATATTTTTGCCTTCCTGCAAAACGATGAAACGGTCTTGGCGAAAAAGAATCCCGTTCTAATTCCCATGCTATTATTAATGCAATTATCGGATTATTTACATATCGAAATCGAATGGAATCAACTCGATAACGAATTGCGGGAAGTAGAAGTACGATTTAATCAACAAAACGGAGAATTGCAGTAATGAGTGCTATTCTTTTAATCGATGATAATGAAGCCTATTGTCAACAAATTCAAAAAACACTTGCGCTAAGAAATTATGAGTTACAATACGAAACCAATCCATACAAGGCTTTGGAAATAGCGCTATCGCGGGAATGGGATATTATTTTGCTGGATATTGTTTTTTATCAGGATCTTGAAGGTTTGGAAATTTTGGAAAAGATAAAAAGCAAAAAGCCCGATTTACCTGTGATTATGGTCTCTGCAGCGTCCACTTTGCAAACCGCCGTGGAAGCGGTGGAAAAGGGGGCGTTTGATTATTTGGAAAAACCGATTAATGTAGAACGCATGACCATGACCATAGAACATGCGCTATCCGAAAAACGTTTAAAAGAACTAAATTGGAATTTATTTAACGAATTTTACAAATCGGTTGCCACTAATACGTTAAGTAAAACGGTACAGCAAATTTCGGATTTATTGGCCGAATTGAATGAACCCTTGGAAAGGATATTACTTTTTGGGGAGAAGGGAACAGGCAAAGAATTGCTGTCCAAAGTGCTGCATTTTAAAAGTGCGCGTAAATACGGTCCATTTGTATCTTTTTATTGTCACGGGCAGAATGCCGAGCGGGAACGTCAGCTTTTCGGTGTACACAACGGGCCAAACGGTCAACGAACAGAAACCAGTTTAATACACAAAGCCGATAAAGGCACGCTGTTCATCGGTGAAATCTCCGAATTATCGACGCAAGGTCAAAAGCGATTGATGCAATTCATTCATGAAAATTACTACATGCCCTCTTCGACGAAAATGGAATCGGCATTGAATATCCGTTTAATTGTTTCCACTTCTGTTGAATTAAAACCGCTTGTTGACCAAGGGCTTTTTTCGGATGAGTTATTTAATTTATTGAATACATTTACGTTTAGGCTACCTCCTTTACGCGAACGCCCAGAAGATATTCCTTTGCTTGCGGACCATTTTTTAACGGAAATGAATATAAATAACAACGTATATTTTACGAAAGATGCCGTAAGTATTTTGCAATCTTATCCCTGGCCGGGTAATATCTCGGAATTAAAAACCGTTATTTGGTTATTATCATTTTTTCACCGCCATTCCGAAATAGACACCGAGTTGGTACAAAGTGTGCTGCAATTCTATGAAGTGATGAAGGATTTACGCGAAGGCAAATTAGAAACGCTGGCCGATCGGTTTAAGGAATTTTACGAGTTATATGGCAAAGCGTTATTGCAAGATGCGCAATCTATTAAATAGATTTTAATTTTTTTATCGCTGCCGTTTTTTTGAGAAAAGATATTTTTTAAGGATTTTTCCTGGCGAATAAATACAAGATTCTTAATTGACTTACTGTACAAACCTTTATATATTAAACAAGATATCAAACTTTGCATAAAAAAACCGGTTAAAAGCGCATGAAGATAAAAGTGAAAAAGGAATTTGACGGACATTCTTTTGTTGCCTTTTGCGAAAACGTTCCAAACGTTTATGTTCAGGCTCCTGATAAGGAGACATTGAATCAAAGGCTTAGTAAAGCTTTGGCCCTTTTAAAGCATATTACAACGACGCGCAATCAACCTTTTCCGCAGGGAGAGGATAAACCGGTATTTGATATACGGATACGTTTTGATACATTATCTACGGAAAAATTAATAGAAGTGTTCAAAAAACGGAATTTCCATATCGAATACGAAGATCAGGATTCTGTGATTTTAATGAATTCATCGTTTCCGTTTAACCGCGTTCACTTACCGCAATCACATCGTCTTTCTCCGGTTATCATACGCCGGTTGTTCGGGTCTGAGAATGCTATTTATGTGGGCGGACGCCCCAATTTAAAATTACACCGTTCTGTTCCTTAGATTTCGGCCTTATTATTATTTGTTTTAAATCTTTTTATTGCTTGATTTTTTACCATGGTACCTATGGCAGCATAGACTTTATTTGCAAAATTTGGGCTATTCCAGTATTGAAGCTTTAAAACCGGCAGCTTTTAATTCGTCTACGAATTCGGAAAAGCCGTGTGTACAATATACTTCGGTAGGATTCACGGTTTCTACCAATTGAAACAATTGGTTGTAGTCTGCATGGTCACTTAAGGGAAGCACTTTGTCCACACCAAAACGAGCATCGGCATCTCGGTCCATGGCCCAACCTGATAAGTAGATGGTGTAACTGTTTCGTAAATTTCGGTAAAAATGTCGATAGCGGAAATGAGTTGGTAATAAAATTACCGCATTTCCCCATTTATCCGGATTAAAAGTTTGGTAATGACCAAAATGTATTCCGTGCTCGCGATAAATGGGGAGGAAGCGGGTTATGCTTTCATCCACTTCAACAGGTAGACCGGCTTCGGTTAATATTTTCAATGCTTCCTGTCCCTTGCCCAAAGTATAGGCGAAAACAACAGGGGTTTTGCCTTGTTTAAGTTGTGCATTACATATGGTGATCAGTTCATCTTCAACATGTGCTCTGGGAGGCATGAGGTAATGAGGTTTCCCGAAAGTCGTTTCCATTATCAAAATATCGGTTTGTACGAATTCAAAATTCTCCGCTACATTAGATGGGGCGATACGAAAGTCTCCTGAATAAAGTAAGCGACTGCCATTGTTGCGAATTAAGATTTGGGCGGAGCCCAATATATGGCCGGCCGGATGCAATGATAGCAAAAAATCATCGATTTGAAGTTCTTCTCCGAATCGCAGCGTTAAAAAACTATGGGGATTTTTAATTCGATATCGCGCAAATGCTTCAGTGGCCGGAGTGCAAAGAATTTTTTTATGTCTGGCCAAGTGATCGCTGTGGGCATGGGAAACAAAAGAAAACGGTTTTACGTGGGTACTATCGATCCACAAATCGATTCCGGGAATATACAAATGACGATCAAAACGAAACAATGGGTTCTCCTTTAGTCGTAACCGAATAGCAAATTTACGTAAAATAGGGGCTATTTTAAATGTTTTATGCTACCCTACCGCTTAATCGGCAAGAGCCTGCCCCATTAAGGTATTTGAAGTTACTTCTTTGATTTTTACGCGGACGAAGTCGCCGATTTGTGCACCGTTATCGGGGAAGACCACAATTTTATTTCCATCGTTCCGGCCTAATAACTGATTGGGTTTTTTACCGCGACCTTCAACTAATACCTCGAATATTTGGCCGATATGTTGTTGATTTTTCTTTAATGCGATCTTTTTTTGCATGTCTACCAATCGGATGATGCGCGATGTTTTTTCTTTGTCAGAAACATCATCCGGATATTTGCGTGAGGCTATGGTATGTTGCCTTTCGGAATATTTGAACATAAAAGCGGTATCAAATTCAACACGACGCATTATATCCAGTGTTTCTTGGAATTCTTCTTCGCTTTCCGTGGGGAATCCTACGATGACATCGGTGGTTAAAACCAAATGCGGAATTTGTTTGCGCAGGCGGTCTACAAGGTGCAGGAACTGTTCTCTGGTGTAGGTACGATTCATCAATTCTAATATTCGGTTGCTGCCGGCCTGCAACGGCAGGTGTATTTGCTTGCAAACTTTGTCATTACGGGCCACGACATCGATTAATTTTTCCGGGAAATCTTTAGGGTGCGGAGAAGTAAAACGGATGCGTTCAATACCGTCTACTTGGGAAACGATTTCGATGAGGTCGGCAAAATCATGGTTTTGAAAACGATAGGAGTTGACGTTTTGTCCGAGAAGGGTAATTTGTTTATACCCTTTGGCTGCCAGTTGTTTAACTTCGGTCAGAACATTAAAAGGGTCGCGGCTGCGTTCGCGGCCACGTGTATACGGGACAACGCAAAAGGTGCAAAAATTATCGCAACCGCGCATTACGGCAATCCAGGCATTAACGCCGGGCTCCGGTTCGGGGATAATATCGCTGTAAGTTTCATATTCGGAAAGGGTAAAATCGGATTCTTTTTTACCCTCGTCAAATACGTGTTGAAGCATGGTGGGTAAGTGTTTGTAGCTATCGGGCCCGGCGGCGATATCGACCCCGAGTTTTTCATCGAGTAATTCGTTCCGCAAGTTTTGAGCCATACACCCCAGCACTCCGATAACCAAGTTCTTTTTTTGCTTACGTAATTGTTTGAATGTATAAATGCGCTGGGTTACTTTTTGATGGGCATTTTCACGAACCGAGCAGGTGTTCAAAAATAATATTTCCGCTTCTTCCGGTTTGTCTGTAAAAGAATATTGATGCTTTTGCAATATGGTCTTTACTATTTCGGTATCGTATTCATTCATTTGGCAACCGTATGTTTCTATATAAATGCGTTTCAAATGAGTTCTCCTTGTAATTTGTCCGTAACGACTCGGGTTAATTTAACTTTTCGGATTTGGTTTTTTAAATTTTTTTCGTAAGGCACGCGTACGCGCATATAATTTCCCGTAAAGCCTTCCCAATAGCCGTTGATATTCTGTTCAAATAAAACTTTTACTGTTTTTTTTAAATGGTTCTGATAAAAAATGTGTTTTTTTCGTTCGCCCATTTCAATCATAATACGGGTGCGCTCTTTTTTTGTCTGATACGGGACTTTAGGCTCCAATTTGTAGGAGCCGGTTCCTTTACGATCGGAATAAGTGAAAATGTGAAAGAAGTTTATTGGTAAATCGGCCAGACGTTTTTTTGTTTTTTTAAAGGAAGCTTCATCTTCGCCGGGATACCCAACCATGATGTCGGTGCCCAGTCCGATATCCGGAATGCGCTTTTTGGCGTATTGCACGATGTGTTCAAATTGGGCAAAGGTGTGTTTCCTGCGCATGGATTCCAATAAAAGGTCGTCTGCGCTTTGCAAAGGAATATGCAAATAGGGGCATATTTTTTGTGAATCTGCCATATAATCAATCAGTTCTTCGCTGACCGTGGTGGGCTCAATGGAACTGATGCGGATGCGTTGAATTCCCTGTATTTGTTCCAGTGCCTGCAAAACATGAATAAAATTTTTGTCATTATATTGATATGTGCCGATGTTGACTCCGGTTAATACTATTTCTTTAAATCCTCGATCTGCCAAAAGGCGGGCTTCCCTGAGTAGATCATCAAATTCTCGGCTGCGGGCTGGGCCACGTGCCTTGGCGATTATACAAAATGAGCAAACAAAATTACAACCGTCCTGAATTTTTAAATTGGCCCGAGTATGGGTTGTATACAGCCCGGATGTATCTATGGTAAAGGGATTACGTGCAATTTTGGCTGAATGAAGAATGCGTGGCTCGCTGCGTTTTTGCCAATTTTGTACGTAATCTACCAAATGTAATTTGTCTTCATTACCCATTACTAAATCTACGCCTTCTATTTTGGCGATGACTTCTGGAGAAATTTGTGAATAACAACCGATTACGGCAACGAAGGAATTAGGGTTTTTGCGTAAACTTTGGCGGACGGCTTGCCTGCATTTGGAATCGGCTTGTTCGGTAACCGTACAGGTGTTAATTACCGTAATATCCGCCTGCTGTCCGAATTTTACAATACGGAATCCGCGTTCTTTAAAAGATTGGGCAATAATAGCGGTTTCGGCCTGATTAAGCCGACAACCTAATGTATGAAAAGAAACTGTTGGCAAACTGTTACTCCGGCTATGAAATAAAACAATTAAACGAAAATTAAGGAAAAATACTTCCTTAATTATTGCGAATTTGGCAAATTTACACTCTAAGGTAGGGGTTGTCAAATCAATGCGAATAAGCTTAGAAAAAAATTACGCTTAAGCAAATCGGGGAACTGATAGCTATCAGTTCCCCCTCCGTCATGCGTATTGACTGATAGCAATCAGTCAAAACGGTTCCTTATATTTTCTCCTCTGGCTTTGTGCGATTATTCTTCGTAACTTTTCGTTATGTTAACACGCATGCATCCATATCGAAAAGGAGCAACGTATATGCGTTTTTGGATTTTGGGTTTTATTCTTCTTTTAGGAAGTTTTGTTATGAATTGTAAAAAAAACGATAAACCTCAACCTCCGCTCGCCCAAATCATTCCTCATGCGGATACCCTGTTCAACGATGTTCGCACAGATAATTATTTTTGGCTGCGCCAACGCCATAACCCCAAAGTGATTGAATATTTAAAAGCGGAAAATCGGTATACCGATACCATGATGAAACATACCGAAAAACTCCGAAAAACGTTATATCAAGAAATGGTAGCGCGCATAAAACAAACCGACCTATCCTTGCCGGTAAAAAACGGTCCCTATTTTTATTACAGCCGTACCAAGAAAGGGTTACAATATCCCGTCTATTGCCGAAAAAGAGGCAATTTAAAAGCCAAAGAAGAAATTTTATTAGACCAAAACAAATTAGCTGAGGGACATAAATTTTTCAGCATTGGAGTTTTAGCTGTAAGCCCGAATCATCGTTATTTGGCTTATTCAACCGATACGACAGGATCGGAAACCTATACGATTCAAATTAAAGATCTGCAAACCGGTAAACAATTCTCCGAAAAAATTCGTGGCACCTACTATTCATTAGCTTGGGCCAATGATAATCGCACATTTTATTATACCGTTTTGGATCAAGCCAAGCGCCCGTTCAAACTATTCCGCCATAGAATAAGTGATGATCCCGCACGTGACAGGTTGGTCTATCATGAAAAAGACGAAAAATTTTTCATTTCCGTTAGGCGCAGCAAAAGCGGACAGTTTATTTTTATGGATTTGGCCAGCCAAGTTACCACCGAAACACGATTTTTAAATGCCAATGATTCGCAAAACAAGTTTACCGTTTTCAGACCACGCAAATACAATGTCGAATACTATTTAACCCATCAGGGAGACTATTTTTACATTCGCACCAATCAAAGTGCAATAAATTTTAAACTAATGCGCACCCCAATCAACCACATTAACCCGCGGTATTGGCAAACCGTAATTCCGGCTAGAAAACAAACAATCTTGCAAAGTGTGGAGCCCTTCGAACAGTTTTTGGCCCTTTTGGAAAAAGAGAACGGTCGGCAAAAAATCCGCATCCTTGTCCTTAAAGACGGAAAAGCGTTTGATATTGATTTTAACGAAGCGGTTTATTCCCTTTCATTTACCGGCAACAAGGAATATGGCACCGTTATTTTACGTTTTAATTATGAATCTCTTATTACACCCGCTTCCATATTCGATTTCAATATGAAAACCAAAAAAAGAGAGTTAAAAAAACGAGAAGAGGTATTGGGCGAGTATGATCCATCTCGCTATGTAATGGAGCGTCAATGGGCACAGGCAGATGACGGTACAAAAATTCCCATTTCGGTGGTCTATTGCAAAGGGCTTAAGAAAAACGGAAAAAATCCAACCTTACTTTACGGGTACGGAGCGTATGGGGTTAGCATCGATCCCTATTTTTCTTCAAACCGATTTAGTTTGATTGATCGCGGATTTATTTATGCCATAGCCCATGTACGCGGTGGAGGTGCATTGGGACGTCAATGGTACGAAGATGGCAAATTGCTGAAAAAGAAAAATACCTTTACCGACTTTATAGCTTGCGCCGAACATTTGATCCGTAAAAAATACACCGATCCTCGGCATTTGGCTATTATGGGAGGCAGTGCCGGAGGATTATTAATGGGCGTCGTTAACAATATGCGACCAGATCTGTTTAAAGCCGTCGTCGCCCATGTACCGTTTGTGGACGTTTTGAATACAATGCTCGACCCGACTTTGCCGTTGACGGTAATTGAATATGATGAATGGGGAAATCCGCACAAAGAAAAATTTTATTGGTACATCAAATCCTATTCTCCCTATGACAATGTAAAAGCGCAGGCGTATCCCAACATGCTTGTTACAGCCGGATTAAGTGATCCTCGCGTAAGCTATTGGGAGCCCGCTAAATGGGTGGCCAAACTGCGCGCAGTAAAAACGGATCACCACGTGCTTTTGTTAAAAACCAATATGGGGGCCGGGCATTTGGGAGCATCGGGACGTTACGATTACTTAAAGGAGATCGCCTTTGACTATGCTTTCTTAATCGATCGGATACCTGACGTTAAATAGAAATAATATCCGATTCGTCTCAACCAATCTCACAAAAAACTTATTTGATTTTGCCAACACCTAAAAAATCAATGTAATGTTGGCATTTCGGGAACCCCTTTCTAAGTCGTAATTCGTATTAATAAATGATTTTCCAATTATGATCGCATGTGGGATGAATTACTTTTTGCTCTTTTAAATAGTCAATTAACAACGTTCGTATTTCACGGTCCGATTTCCAAATAATCGGGGCATTGGTGGCATGAGCCGCTGCCAAATGCCCTCCGCCTCCCGTGGCACGGTAACTGTTAAGCGCTACCTTGTATGTCTTTTTTAAATCCAAAGGTTTGCCGGTTTTTAAATCGATTAATTTTTGGATACGTTTTCCCACCGGATTTTTTACGTGGATTTCGTATCCGATCCCTTCGGCCATGTCGTAATTGTATCCGGCTATGTTGGGGTTAATCGACAAATGGCCGTCTTTCCACTGATAATAACGAGCGCAATATTCAAGAAAATCCTTAATTTGCTGACCGCTCATTTTCAATACGTACAGGTAGTTTTCATAGCGGTACATTTGATAAACATCTTTTACGCGCATTTGTCCGGGCGGAATAACCACTTTGTCATTAAAGCAAGCCGCGAAAGAAATATCCGCATCACTCATCTTAAGTTGGGCATTATTAATCAAATCCATAAAAGCCGTATCCTTAAGCCGGGCCTTTAAGGCACTTAGGGTATCGGTTAGGGTTGCAAGAACAGTACGCGTGTATTTGAGCGTTTCTTCATGATATGGTCGGATTAGTGTTAAGACGGCAGGAGAGGGTTTGACATCCTTTAGCGGTTCCAACCAGCCATCCATTGACAAAATACGGTAAGCTCCCTTTGTATTACGGGTTAAAATAATTTGAACCACACCCAAATAACGCGCCCAAGACCCGGCATTTAACAATAACGTACGATGTCCGTCTTTTTGGAGCAAATTCTTAGGAGGCTCTTGATGCGGAGCATCGAAACCGATGCGTCCCAGAGGGCGGTGTGAGTGTCCTGCCAATACCACATCAAAAAAAGGAACGTTTTGGGCAACCAGCAGCGAAGCGTTCTCATTGGGTAGCCCCAAACGATCCGTTTGCTGCTTACTGTAATCCGCTTCAAAACCCGCATGAAAAGAACCGACCAAAACATCGCTGACCTTACGCAATTGGGGAGCCCAATAGGCGGCGGTTTTTACCATGTCCGCCCAATGGATACCCGGATAAAGGGTGGAATCCAACCACATGGGAATGGCCGGAGTGGTTAAACCCAAAACCGAAATTTTAATCCCGTTTACATTAAATTGAGCGTACGGTTTAAAAAAAGTTCGCCCGTCCGGTAAAACGGAATTGGCAGAAAGCCACGGAAAATTTGATTGACGCATCGTTTTGTAATAAACAGGTAGGCCCTGTTCGATGTCATGATTTCCCACCGTAAAAGCATTGTATCCCATATAATTTAATGTTAAAATTAAGGGGTTGAATTCTTTGTTGTTTATTTTATCATAATAATAGGCCAATGGCGTGCCTTGTAACAAATCACCCGTATCGAGCAATAAAACATTTTTGTGCTTTTGACGGTATTCGCAAATTTTACTGTACGCCTTCGCTAAACCGTAAGAGGCTGGTTTATCGGTATAGTAATTATACGGATAAATATGGCCATGTACATCCGTTGTTTGCAAAATGTACAAAGTGTCGCTTACTTGCGAAAAAACTAAACCGGAATTGGCAAAAATGAAAAACAATCCCAGCAAAAAAGCAAATGTGCTATTCTTTTTGAAAAATATTGAAGTCATAGGAACCTCTTAATTTGTTAGTTCTGAATAAAAGTACAAAGAATTCTCCATTAATTACAATTTGTTTTTTGTGAGAGAAGGGGGTAATTTTCAGCAGGTATTTCGCATGAAAAAGACAATTAAACAACAATTGGGCAAAAACGGGGAAAAATTAGCCTGCCAATTTTTGCAAGCAAAAGGGTTAAGTGTCGTGACAACAAACTATCGTGCCGGGCATGGTGAGGTGGATATTATCGCCAAAGATGATAAAGAGAAAATGCTCATATTTGTTGAAGTTAAAAGCTATTTTGCCGCCCCGCTTGATCCCCCAGAGTTTCGCGTTTCTAAAAAACAACAAAAGATGATCATGCGCTCGGCCTATTCATTTTTAGATACGCATCGGGAATTTGATGATTTTACGGTACGCTATGATATTTTGTTGGTAAATTTCTCAAAATATCCTGCCCAAATTACCCACTATGAGGCAGCCTTTTGGCAGGATGATGCATTTTTACCATAATATCGTACCAAATGCATTCGATTATTTTTGTCATTATTTTCAAAGGGAAAAGACCGGAGCAAACGACCTTCGGCAATTCGCAAAAATTTTTTAATGGCGAATTACCATTTTTAACCGATAATAAAATAAAACACAGGTTACCCCGATTTTACAGCAAAAAGGTAACGAGCATCGCGAGGAAGTAAGATGCGGAAAATACGGGACGTTCCGTTTTATTTACAACTTATTGGGCCATTTGGAATGCGATCGATTCGGGTGGCATTTCGAGTAGGCGCCTACCATAATTTGGCGCTATTGTTGCCACAATATCGTTTAATCTATTTCGGATTGAAGAAAGAATAATTATTGTTTTCAAGTTTTGCACCGATTTACGGAATGTATTAAATTTGATGTCTTCGGAAAAACGGATCTGAAATGTTCGGGAATCGATTTTTGACATTTGATTTTTAAAAGGTTTTAAGGATGAACTTGGAAAAATATCGCAAACTATTTCCCGTTACAGCGCAAAAAATTTATGTAAATCATGCCGCCATATCACCATTGTCTACGCGCGTAACCGATCGCCTAGAATGGTTTATCGATGATCGAATGTTCGGTAATATTGATAGTTTTCGGGAAGCTGACGAAATTCGTAACCAATTGCGTACCTTAATTGCCAAAATGATTAACGCTAGTGCGGAGCAGATCGCGTTCATCATTAACACCTCCGAAGGATTTAATCATTTGGTTCACGGCCTAAGCTGGCAAAAAGGGGATCAAATTCTTATTCCGGATTGCGAATTTCCCAGCAACGTTTATCCGTTTATGAATTTAGCACGAATGGGCGTCGAAGTTAAATTTATTCCCACCGATGATGGTAAAATTTCGCTTGAAATCCTAAAAAACATGCTAACAACGAAAACACGATTGCTCAGTATAAGTTTTGTGGAATTTTTAAGCGGCTTTCGCAATGATTTAAAAGCAATCGGAGAAATTTGCCGGCAGCGAGACATTATTTTTTCCGTCGATGGAATTCAGGGAATTGGCGCATTACCCATCGACGTTCGGGAATTCAAAATCGATTTCATCTCCAACGGCGGGCACAAGTGGTTAATGGGGCCCATGGGAGCGGGTTTCATGTATTTCTCTCGGCGCTTGTTGCAAAAATTACATCCGGCCTATACCGGTTGGCTTGCAGTTAAAGATGCATGGAATTTTTTGCATTACAATTTGGATTTTTTGCCTGATGCTACACGCTACGAATACGGAACGGCCAATTTTATGGGAATCGTGGGACTTTCGGAATCCGTTAAACTTTTAATGCAAATCGGAGCGAAAAACATCGAAAAAAGGTTGCTGACTCTGGGGCAACAACTGGTGGATGGGCTCGGAAAACTCGGCTTGACATTTGTTAATTCAAACGACAAAAAACATTGGTCTGGAATTTATTCCTTTAAAGTGGAACAACCAGACCGGCTGCTGGAGTATCTAAAGGAAAACCAAATTGTTTGTTCGGTACGCAACGGACTTTTACGGATTTCACCGCATTTTTATAACACCGAAAAGGAAATGGAGACTTTAATCGATCTAATTGGTAAATTTTATCATACGTAAGCGATTTTTACGGGTAAGGATTCAATGTTTCCGGGAAGGAATATTTTAACAAGAAACCGTATCTTTAAAAAAACGGCAAAATTCGAGAAAATGTGAATGTGATGCGATTTTTTTAAGGGATTTGTGCGCTTAATAACTTGATTTTCGTGCATTTGACTTGTAGATTAAAAACGGAACTTTTGTCTTGATGAAAAATCTTTAATCCCTTCAATCGATGCCGGTTGTTTTTTAATTTTTCATGAAAATTACAAAAATGAATAAGAAAAAATAAAATCATATTTTGTTAAAAGGTATTTATGATGAATGGCAAAAATCTTTCAGAAGGTGATGGTTTCCCGGGCAACGGAAAACCGCTAATGCAAACACCCGTCCCTCTGGAATCGGAAGAAGAGACCTTAAAATTTCAGGATTACATTCAGATTATTTTAAGGCGAAAATGGATTGTCGTCGTATCGTTTTTAATCGTTTTTATTACTGCGATTATTTACACCATGAAAAGCCCTCCGGTATATGAGGCAACTTCTACCGTTTTGGTTAACACCCAAAGTAAAGGTCAGGGAAGCTTAATGTTGTTTGATCCTACCGGTCTTAGTATGGCGCAGAATTTGAACAATGAGTTGGAAATATTAAAATCACGCTCCGTAGCCAGTGAAGTGGCACATAAATTATTGGCAAAACGTTATTACGATAGCACCAAAGTGATTTTAAATTGTATCCGTGCGCCGGAAGACGAAGAGCCGCCGCGGGAAGTGCTAACTTTGGCGGAATTAACCGAAAGCTTATTTAAAACGGTAGAATTCGAACCGATTCGCGATTCGGAAGTAATTAAAATTACCGTAAAAAGTTCCGACCCCAGAGATGCCGCGTTAATAGCCAATTTATATGCCCAGGCCTATTACGACCGGAACCTACGAATGAGCCGGACGCGTTCACGAGCAGCGCGTATATTTCTTGGCAAGCAGCTCGAAATAAAACATAAAGAACTGCAAAAGGCCGAACAAGCCTTGCAAAATTATATGGAAAAAACAGGCATTGTTTCCATTGATGATGAATCCAAGAAGGTAATTGAACAACTTTCCAATTTACAGGCTCAGTATGACGACGTTGATATCCAGATTCAATCGGTACGTGAATCGCTCGATTTTTACAGAAAACAGATTGCTAAGCAAGAACCCAATGTAGCTAAAATTATGAGTGAAGCCGGAGATCCCTACATTCGGCTTTTGCAGGAAGAGATCGCCAAATTGGAAGTGGAGCGTGATATTACCATATCGCAAAACCCCAATGCCGCCAATGATCCTATTTACAAAGAAAAGCTGCAAAACATAGATTTACAAATTGCTAATTTGCGGGCAAAATTGCGCCAGCGGACCAATGATTACTTAAAATCCATTTTGCCCGGTCAGCTTGCCGACCCTGCCAAATATTTAGTAGAAGTAAAACAAAAAATTTTCGAAACACAAATTCAATTACAGGCTCTTGAAGCCAAGAAAAAAGCATTGGCTCAGGTATTGGAATCGTACAAACAGGAGTTTGAACGCATTCCCAAAAAGAGTATCGAGTTCGCGCGGTTACAACGTGCACGTCTGTCCGCAGAAAAGCTGTATTTAATGGTAGAAGAGCGCTATCAGGAAGCTACCATCGCCGAACAATCCCAATTCGGGTACATCGAGATTATTGACAAAGCGATTGTCCCGCAGATACCCATCTCGCCTAAAGTTCGAATGAATTTATTGCTTGGCGCCCTGTTGGGCCTGGGCTTGGGCGTAGGTCTTGTATTTTTACTGGAATACATGGATGTTAGCATTCGCACACCGGAAGATTTGAAGAAAAAGGGTATGCAACCGTTAGCCATTATCCCAAGCATGGATTCTCAGTTGCTTTCGCAGAGCAAAGTTCAGGATTTAAGCGTAAAGTTAGATGCCCATTTAGTGGCTTATTTAAATCCGCGTTCATCGGTTGCAGAAGGGTATCGTCGTTTGCGAACCAATTTACAGTACGCCCGTTTGGATAAACCCTTAAAAAGTTTTGTGGTTACCAGCCCTAACCCAAAAGAAGGAAAATCGACCACGGCTGCAAATCTGGCTATCACATTTGCTCAGGCCGGAATTAATACTTTGTTGGTAGATACCGATTTGCGTCGTCCTTCGGTGCACCGTTTGTTCGGTTTGCCCAAAGAGCCGGGCTTAATTAATTATCTTTTTGAAAAGAATGAGTTTGACGAAATTGTACACGATTCGGGTATTAACGATTTATCCGTAATTCCCTGTGGCATTGTGCCTCCCAATCCTTCGGAAGTGTTGGCTGCACCGCAAACGCAAGAATTGATTGAAAAACTAAAAAGCATGTATGATATTGTTATTTTTGACTCCGCCCCCGTTTTGGCTGTAACCGATGCATCCATTATTTCTACTCAGGTAGAAGGAACGTTGCTGATCATTTTGGCTGGGACCACTGTAATGGATGAGCTGGAACATTCTATCGAACAATTGGAACGCGTGAATGCCCATGTGTTAGGCGTGGCGATGAATAACTTCGATATTAAACGTGCTTACGGCAGTTATTACGGACAATATAAGAGCAGATACTATGGATATTATGGCTACTATACCTATGGCCACCATTCCGCTGATAAAAAATCAAAAAAGAAAAAAACGACCGTTTAAAATTTAAACTTCCGAGGACGATTTACTATGCTTAATCATTTTAAATTTAGACTGTTTGCGTTAATGTTTTTAGGACTCGCCACCTTTACTCCCGCAATGGCTCAGGTCGATCAACTTAATATGGCGACGCGAATGATGGCCGGAAGATCGGTAAACTATTACTACGCCAAGCCAGGGGATATTACCATTACAGTGAGTATTTGGGGATTTGTACAACGTCCGGGACTTTATGAAGTTGCCAGCTCAACGGATTTGGTAAACCTGATTTCGCTGGCTGGCGGCCCTAATAGCTATGCCAAACTGAGCGACGTGGAAGTGGTGCGCACCACAAAAAAAGAAAACGGAACGTATTTCAGAAAAAAATTTAAAGTAGATCTGTCGAGATTGACCCAAATAAACGAAAATGAAATTCAGTTAAAACCCGGGGACGTTATTTACGTAAATCATACAAGCTGGTACACCGTTAAAGAAATATTTTCGGTTACCTCTGGTTTGGCGATTATTACCACGTCTATTTATTATTTATCGAGAATTTTCGGAGGCAAGTAACAAGATATTTCTTGATATTTTTAAGGTTGAAAAAACTCCGCGAAATTGTTTTGTTAACAAAAAATCCCCGATCATTGAATCGGGGATTTTATTAAAGATTAGCCGACACTAATATCTTTGCTGCTTTCCCACAAACCGTGAATATTACAAAAGGCCATTGCAAACAAAGTGCCCGATTCGTTCAGTTTTAACGTTACGTCAACCTGCGGTTCGGCATAAACCGGACCCTTGTTCGGACCGCTGGTACTTTCGCCGTGACCCCAAAATTCAAAGTGCCCTACCTGATGGGTGAAATTGCTGCCTTCTGGTTTAAAATAAAGTGAAATCCAACTAATGTGATGTTCGGTGGTATTGGGGTGGGCAATTTCCTTACCCAGACCTATTTTTACGGTAAAAACTTCGCCTGCTTTTACGGATTCCGGAGCCTCAATAACCGGAGCATGTTTTTCCTTTTTCCAATCCGCAGTTTTAATCTGCTCGGATAAGCGCATAATTACCTCCTAATTTTTTTTACTTTAATACATTGGATTATCATCTAATCGAATTTCGTTTCATTTACCTTAAACTACATAAAGTGTTAATAAATTTCCAACATTTAAATTAAAAATGCTCGATAACCGTTTTATTGCACACGGCAAAAAATAAATTACTTTTTTGGTTTTAAGATTTAAAGTTTTGAATAAAATGATTCGATGTTTTAAATTGCACAAAACAATTGCAAAGCGGAATTGAATTTCATGAAGCCTCAATTTAAGGACGAAATAGCGCTTGAAAATCATCGGTTTTTAATTTTAACCGGTTTGAATAAACAAAAACATCAAGTGGTTTGTGAAGTTCAGGAAAAAGGTCGCCCTCTTTATCGAAAATATGCCAGCCTGCCGGTTGAGTATTACCAGTCCGATGAAGATTTTTGGAATGAAAATACCCGAAAAGTTCATGAACGTATGAAGGATGAAATTCAAACTTTTTTCATCATAGAAAACAAACTTAAAAATGTAAATAATTATCTTTACCATTTCCGTTTCGGACGTATTTTGCTATCTTACAATTTTATCGATGAGGCTATCGGGCATTTTAAAGTAACAATTGAGAACAAACCCGATTTCGTAAAAGCACATCGCAAACTGGCGGCCTGTTATCTTAAAAAGAAAGATTTTTCCGAAGCTAAATACGTTTTACATCAGGCTTTAAATTCGGGACATACCTTCCCCGATATTTATAACGATTTGGCTGTGACCTATACGTTTATGAAGGAATACAAAAAGGCCAAGGATATGTTGCAAAAGGCTTTACAGAAAAAAAACAATTTTCCGGAAGCAGATTTTAATTTGGGGTTGGTATTATTTTTTTCCAGCCTTGATGAAAAACAAGAAGACAAAATAGCCATTCCAGTACGTGTAATTCGGGCGCTTAAGGATTTAAAAAATGCGTTCCATTTGAATAATAAATATTGGCAGAATCATATCGATGATATCCTTGAACGCATTAAGGATATTAACGACGATTCCATTATTGCGCTACTTCGCGATCTTCAGTTAAAAATTACCACGCGCGATGATCAGGCCTCTTTGGAGTTTGATTATTTCTTTTTGAAATTTATGTTTGGTCGGCGGTCGTTAAACGATGATGAACTGGAATATTACGAACATGTGATCTCGGATGAAGTGCAATTAAAAAACCATTATGCCGATTACTGGAATGACTTGGGAGTGATCCATTTGATTCAAAGCCGTAATTATTTTCTAAAGGCTTTGGAAGAAATCGAAGAAGCAACCGAATTGAACCCGCAGTTTACCGAGGCGCAAGAAACGTTGGAGAAAATTCGCAGAATTAAAGGCGGATTTTTAATTTTATTACGTGCTTTATTAAAAGGTTAAGCCTTTATCGTTTATTGATTCCATAAGTAAAAAAGCCCGGAAAAACCGGGCTTTTCGATTGTTTAACTAGTATTTCGGTCGGAAAGAATAATTAATCCAGTAAATGAATAATCAGTCCGCTGCGCAATTTCGGCTCAAACCAGGTCGATTTGGGTGGCATTATTTTACCGGCATCGGCAATGGCCATTAAATCTTCGATGGAAGTAGGGAAGAGGGCAAAGGCCACCTGCATTTCTCCGGAATCCACGCGGCGTTTCAATTCTTCCAAACCGCGAATACCGCCCACAAAATCGATGCGCTTGTCTTTACGAGGATCCCCAATCCCTAAAATCGGCACCAATAAATTATCCATCAATATGGAAACATCCAATTGCCCCACGGGATCGTCAGCATCGAATGTGCCGGGTTTGGCTTTTAGTTTGTACCATTCACCGCTCAAATACATTGCGAATTCGTGCTTCTTTTGCGGCTTTAGTGCCGAAACTCCTAATTTCCGTACTTCGAATTTTTCACTCACTTTTTGTAAAAACGCTTCTTTGGATAGTCCGTTTAAATCTTTCACCACACGGTTGTAATCCATGATATACATTTGGTCGTGGGGGAAAATGACGGTCAGAAAATAATTGTACTCTTCTTCACCCGTGTGATTCGGATTTTGTTTTTGGCGCATTTGTTTAACACGCATGGCTGCCGCAGAACGATGATGTCCGTCGGCCACATAAAGATAATCCAAATGGGCAAACAAATCCTGCAACTGTTCGATTTCTTTTTCGTTATCCACAACCCAAAAGGTGTGGCGTATGCCATCATCGGCCGTAAAGTCGTAAACGGGTTTACGCTGAATGATTTTATCGATAAGTTCGTCAATTTCTTTTTGCGCTTTATAGGTCAAAAATACAGGGCCCGTTTGAGCATTAAGCGTATTAACGTGCTTTACGCGATCTTCTTCTTTTTCTGCCCGGGTTAACTCGTGTTTTTTAATAATGCCACGTTCGTAATCTTCTACGGATGCACCAGCTACCAGACCGATTTGTCGGTGATTGCCCATTATTTGTCGATACACGTAAAAAGAAGGTTTCTCATCCTGCAGCAAAACACCTTCTTTAATTAGCCGATCCAAATTCTCTTTGCCTTTGGCGTATACGGCATCGTCATACAAATTGGTACCCGGGGGTAAGTCGATTTCGGGCTTGTTGATGTGTAAAAACGAATAAGGATTGTCTTTGGCCATGGCCCGGGCTTCTTCGGTATTGAGTACGTCGTAGGGTGGCGAAGCCACTTTCTCAGCCAGCTCCGGTTTGGGGCGTAAACCTTTAAACGGTTTTATTTTTGCCATTTTTTCGTCTCCTTTACGCAAAGTTGATTGATTTTAAACCGAAAAATTTATTTCGGAAATGTAAAATTAGTGAATAATATCTTTTAATTCAATTTGTTAAGCGGTGGCCGGGGAAAGGGTTAAGGGTGTAAGGGTTAAGGGTTAATGGTGCGAAATAGTGCCGACTTATGAGCAATTTCGGTAGTTCGCGGCATTGTTTTACCCCCCGTAGCCCCCCTCAAAGGGGGGCGCTTTGATTGTGGCGGTTTGTGGCCCTGCGGGGAGAAGCCGGTTGCCGAGTGGCTCCGCGCCAGCTGAGATGTATCGAGGTACCGGCACTCTTTTCCCTCTCTCCTTTTTCTTTTTTCATTTTTCCTTTTTCATTCTACCTATGCAGATCAGTGGGCGAGAAAAGTTGAATAGTTGATTGGTTGAATTGTTGAATGGTTCAGGGTGCAGCTTCATTTTGCGCG
>Ga0256914_1000762_pt1 | contig 30980 bp, 27 predicted proteins | sample HulkmetaG_FD_191571 | JGI IMG/M metagenome (GOLD analysis project Ga0256914, IMG submission 191571) | Hydrothermal chimney microbial communities from Main Endeavour vent field at the Juan de Fuca Ridge, Pacific Ocean - Hulk | ecosystem: Environmental > Aquatic > Marine > Hydrothermal vents ... | reverse complement strand
GACGGTTGGATTTCACGGGCGTCTTATCCTCAAGTTACGCATCGGGTTTGACACGTTCTTATTGTAACTGGACTTTGGAGAAAGTACGACATTGACCGGCCCGGTACGATTTCGAACCCCCTGGACGTTGCGGGCTTCGTTTGCCAAGCCCCCTGACGGGGGCTGCGTCGAACCGCCCCCGGCGGTTTCGCCCCAACGAAGGCCGCAGTTTCCAACTGCCGGCCGCCCCTAGGGCCAACGTCCTCGGCCGCGTCCATCGTCCGTGGGTGGAAACCGCACAGAACGCCCGGCAACTGGACGTTGCGGACTTCGTTTGCAATGCCCCCTGGCGGGGCTGCGACCAACCGCCCCCGGCGGTTTCGCCTCCACCGAAGGCCACAGTTTCAACTGCCGGCCGTTCCGGCCCCATGCCCTCGGCCGCGGCCATCGTCCGTGGGTGGAAATCGCACAGAACGCCCGGCAACTGGACGTCGCGGGCTTCGTTTGCAAAGTCCCCTCGCGGGGGCTGCGACCAACCGCCCCTGGCGGTTTCGCCCCACGAAGGCCGCAGTTTTCAACTGCCGGCCGCCTCCGAGCCACACTGCCTTTCGGCCGCGGCCAGCGTCCGTGGGTGGAAACCGCACAGAACGCCCGGCAACTGGAAGTTGCGGGCTTCGTTTGCCAAGCCCCCTGACGGGGGCTGCACTGAACCGCCCCCGGCGGTTTCGCAACCCGAAGGCCGCAGTTTTCAACTGCCGGCCGCCTCGAGCCCCAACGCCCCTCGGCCGCGGCCATCGTCCGTGGGTGAAAATCACGCAAAATGCCCGGCAACTGGACATTGCGGGCTTCATTTGCCAAGCCCCCTTGCGGGGGCTGCACCGAACCGCCCCGGCGGTTTCGCAGGTGAAGGCTGCAGTTTTCAACTGCCGGCCGCCTCATCCCTCACCCTCACCCCTCACCCCTCGGCACCGGCGCCCGAATGAGAGGAGGCGTGTTCCCCCTCTCCCCTCTCCCAACCTTGGGAGAGGGGAGAGGGCAAGGGGAGTGGGGTGAGGGCCCCAACCACCCCGGCGGTTTCGCCTCCACCGAAGGCCGCAGTTTTCAACGGCCGGCCGCCCCGGGCCCAACGCCCTCGGCCGCGGCCATCGCCCGTGGGTGAAAACCGCACGAAACGCCCGGCAACTGGAAGTTGCGGGCTTCGTTTGCCAAGCCCCCTGCCGGGGGCTGCGCCCAACCGCCCTGGCGGTTTCGCAACTGAAGGCCGCAGTTTTCAACTGCCGGCCGTTCCGGGGCCCACCGCCCTTGGCCGCGGCCAGCGTTCATGGGTGGAGCCGCACAGAACGCCCGGCAACTCGACGTTGCGGGCTTCGTTTGCCAAGCCCCCTGGCGGGGGCTGCGATTAACCGCCCCCGGCGGTTTCGCCTCACGAAGGCCGCAGTTTCCAACTGCCGGCCGTCCCGGGGCCAACGCCCTCGGCCGCACCCAGCGTCCGTGGGTGGAAATCGCACAAAACGCCCGGCAACTCGACGTTGCGGGCTTCGTTTGCCAAGCCCCCTGGCGGGGGCTGCGCCCAACCGCCCCTGGCGGTTTCGCAAGTGAAGGCCGCAGTTTCCAACTGCCGGCCGCCCCAAGGCCAACGCCCCTCGGCCGCGGCCATCGTCCGTGGGTGAAAATCACGCAAAACGCCCGGCAACTGGAAGTTGCAGGCTTCGCTTGCCAAGCCCCTGACGGGGGCTGCGTCCAACCGCCCCCGGCGGTTTCGCAGGTGAAGGCCGCAGTTTTCAACTGCCGGCCGTGTCGAGCCCCATTGCCCCTTGGCCGCGGCCAGCGTCCGTGGGTGGGAACCGCACGAAACGCCCGGCAACTGGAAGTTGCGGGCTTCATTTGCCAAGCCCCCTGCGGGGGCTGCGCCCAACCGCCCCTGGCGGTTTCGCAACCGAAGGCCGCAGTTTCCAACTGCCGGCCGCCCCAGGCCCAACGCCCTTGGCCGCCTCCATCGTTCGTGGGTGAAAATCGCACAGAACGCCCGGCAACTGGACGTTGCGGGCTCCATCTGCCAAGCCCCCTGGCGGGGGCTACACCGAACCGCCCCCGGCGGTTTCGCAACTGAAGGCCGCAGTTTCCAACTGCCGGCCGGCCCGAGGCCATGCCCGCGCCGCGGCCCTCATCCCTCAGCCCCCCTCGGCCGCGGCCATCGCCCTTGGGTGGAAATCGCACAGAACGCCCGGCAACTGCAGGCCAGGATGGGCAATCTGCGGCATCCCAAAGCGCGATTGACATGTTCGTTACTTGGCCTGTATAATCGCGTAGAGCCTTGAGGGGGAGATAGGTCACTATGAGCCTGAAGAAGAAGATCGAGCAGGATTTGAAGGATGCCATGAAGGCGGGGGACGCAGCCCGTAAACGGGCCCTCCGTACCCTCATAACAGCCATCAGTCGCGCGGAACGCGCGGGTGATACATTGCGCGAACTTTCCGATGAGGAAATCCTGCAGATCATCGCCAAGGAGGCCAAGAAACGGGAAGAATCCATCGAAGCGTACGCCAAAGGTGGGCGTATGGACTTGGTGGAGGAGGAGAAGGCAGAACTGGAGGTTCTCCGCGCGTATCTCCCTCGCCAACTCACTCGCGAAGAAATCGAAGCGAGAGCTCGCGAGGTCATCGCCGAAGTGGGCGCCAGCAGCCCTCGAGACATGGGGAAAGTAATGAAAGTCCTCATGGCAGAAATGCGCGGGCGCGCGGACGGTCGGCTGGTAAACCAGATTGTCCGCGACCTCTTAAGTGAACGTCACTGAACGCACTCCGCCCCCAGAGTGCAACCCTTGCGCGCATCCATGACTGAACATCGAACCCATCGATCCTTTGCCGGCCTGTTCTCGTCAAAGGGCCCATCTTCAACGCCCGTGGGGAGGCAGCGGGCGGGCGGCACTGACATCGCGCGCATCCTGTTCTTCTCCCTTCTGTTCCTGGTCGCGGCCACGGCCATCCTCACCCTGGACATCTTCCCCGGTGAACGCATTGCCCTGGAAGTGGGAGACGTTTCCCCCGTCGACGTGCGGGCTCCCCGTAACTTGCGGTATGAGAGCGAAGTGCTCACCCGGGCTGCGCGGGAACAAGCAGCCCGACAGGTTCCCGTAGTATACGACGCCCCACAGCCTCAGGTGGCCCGGCAACAACTCATGCGCCTGCGGGAAATCATCGACTTCATCAACACCGTCCGCGCCAACCCATATGCTACGCCCGAGGAAAAAACCCGCGAGATCCAGGCTATCAGCGACCTCGCCCTGCCCGAAGACCTGGCCCGTGCCATTGCTGCCATGCCCCAAGACCGTTGGGAACTCGTGGCCGCCCAAGCATTGGAAACCTTGCGCCTGGCCATGAGCCGCGAAATTCGCGAAACCGAACTCCCGGTCGTCCGCTCCAACGTCCCCCTCCTGGTCGACCAAACCCGACTTACCGAACAAGAAGCCGCAATTGTCACCCGAATCGTCCAATCCCTGCTCCAACCAAACACCTTTCCCAACCCCCAGAAGACCGAAGAACGACGGAAACAAGCAGAAGAAGCGGTGGCGCCCGTTGTGGTTGAGTACGAAGCCGGGGAAATCATCATCCGTTCCGGGGAAGTAGTCACCGAAGCACACGTGGAAGCACTGGACAAATTTGGCCTGCGCCAAAAACGCATCACCTGGCACAGTATCGTGGCCAACGGCCTCTTCGTACTCCTCTTCCTGCTCATCATCCTCTTGTACACCTACCGCTTCTACATTGACTTCTGGCTCCGTTGGACCGATCCCCTTATCCTCTACGGCATGCTCGTCGGCGCGCTCCTGCTGGCCAAAGGCATGGTTCCCGGACACTCCGTCCTTCCCTACATGTACCCACTGGGCGCGTTGGCCATCACCATCGCCACCGTACAGAACCGAGAACTGGCTGTTATCGCCCTCTCGTTCGTTGCCATCGCCCTGGGACGCATTATGGGCAATTCCCTCATGCTAGCCACCCACGCCGGGCTTGGTGCCATGACCATGATGCTCATCGCTGACCGCGCGGAGCGTCTGGCCACGTACGTGTGGGCTGCCATGGGATTATTCCTGACACAAGTGGCCGTCATCCTCAGCTTCTCCCTGGTCAACGGATGGAACGACGTCAACCAACTCCTCTCCCTGGGAGTGGCCTCCCTCATCAGCAGCGTGTTCTCAGCCAGTTTGACCATGCTTAACTTCTACGTCATGGGCTTCCTCTTCGGCATTACCACCATCGTACAACTCATGGAACTGGCCCGACCCAACCATCCTCTGCTCCAAGAACTGATAACCAAAGCCCCGGGCACCTACCACCATTCCCTGGTGGTCAGCAACCTGGCCGAACGGGCTGCCGCGGCCATAGGCGCGGACGCCTACCTGACGCGCGTTGGCACCTATTATCACGACGTGGGGAAAATTCGGCGTCCCTCCTACTTTATCGAAAACCAGCAAGGGGGCATCAACCCCCACAACCAACTGGACCCCAAAACCAGTGCCCAAATCATCATCAGCCACGTAGCCGACGGTGAAGAACTGGCGCGAGAATATCACCTCCCTCAGCGCATTCGCGATTTCATTCGGGAACACCACGGCACCACCCTGGTTTCCTACTTTTACCACAAAGCCCTGGAAACCGCGGAGGACCCCAAACAGATCAGAGAACAGGACTTCCGTTACCCTGGCCCCAAACCGCGGAGCAAGGAGACCGCCATCCTCATGCTCGCCGATGGTGTCGAAGCCGTCGCGCGAGCACGGCAACCCTCCTCCCGCGAGGAACTCAACAAAATCGTGGAAGGCATTATCCTCCAACGCCTGGAAGAAGGACAGTTGGACGACGCCCCCCTCACCTTGCGGGATCTGGCCATCATCCGAAAAACCTTTGTCGACGTTCTGGCCGGCGTGTACCACACCCGCATCAACTACCCACAGGATCAGGAACAACCCAGCCAGGAACCTCAAACCCCGGTCAAAACCCCGGGATCCTGATATAATTCCCAACCTCTCCCTTCTGGACTAAAATTCCCTCCGGTTTGCCGCGACCCTTCCTGCACACCATGATCTTGACCAGGGAGAAAGGAAGCCATCCAAACGAAGGAGATAGGGATCGACCATGTGGAGACAGCGATTCATCCTGGCGCTTACACTCATCGCCCTCACGTTAGCAAGCGCGCTCGTGGCCTGTCAGCCCTCAGAACCGAACCCTGCCCCCGCCCTCACAGTGACCGACGCGCGGGGTCGGACCATCACCCTTCCCGCGCCCCCACAACGCATAGCCATTGTCGGGCGGGCGAACTTCATGATCGCTGACGCGGTCTACATGTTCCCAGAAGCCAAAGACCGCGTTGTCGCCATCTCCGGCACCCCCCAGGGGGACATCTTCCAGGCCCTCGTAGACCCTCATCTCCGGGAAAAAACGCGGTTAGAGCGAGACCCTGGCCCTGAACAGATCGCCTCTGTCCATCCCGACCTGGTACTGATGAAGAGTTTCCTGGCGGAAAAACTGGGCCGGTCCGTGGAAGCCCTGGGCATTCCCGTCCTCTACATGAGTTTGGAAACGCCCGAAGCCTACACGCGTGAAATACACACCCTGGGCACCCTTTTCCGCAACGAACATCGCGCCCGCGAAATCACCGAATTCTACAAAAATCACACCCACGCGGTCACCGAACGGGTTCAACACCTGGAGGAGAATGAAAAACCCTCCGTGCTTGTGCTTCAGCATACCACCAGGGGCGGGACCACCGCGTACAAAATCCCACCCCTATCCTGGATCCAGACCACCATGGTGCGCCTGGTGGGAGCCCAGGTCGCCTGGTCTGACGCGACATTGGGATCCCGCTGGACAGTGATCACCATGGAGCAGATCGCGGCCTGGAATCCGGACATCATTTACATTGTGGACTACTTCGGCAATCCGGAAGAAGCCGTGGCCGAATTCCTTCACGACCCCACCTCTCACCACCTGAAAGCCGTGCAGAATCACCGCGTCCACGCCTTTCCCAAGGACGTGGTCAGTTGGGACCAGCCGGACACGCGCTGGATCTTGGGGTTGACCTGGTTGGCCTACCATACCCATCCCCGCCTCTTCCACGACGTGGACGCGGAACAACTGTACCTGGACTTCTACCAGACCCTGTACTTGCTGGACGAAGACACTGTGCGCGATACCTTAATGCCGCTTATTGTCGGGGATTGGCCATGATGGAAACGATCTTCCAGCGTCTACGCGCGACCATTGAACCAGGAGAGATCCTGGACGTGCGCGTGGGGCTCCACTGGACAGGCGTGTTGGTCCGGGTGGCGGGAGAACGCCGACTGGGATTGGCCACCACGTGCGTGGAGCCTGGACACCACTACCGCACATGGCACGACGTGTCCGATCCTGGACGATTGCACCATCTGGATGCGGACAGCCTGATGGATCGCGTGTACGCTCGCAGCCCAGTGGAGCGGAGCATCGGCTTGGCCACTATCAACGCCCTCCTGCCACGTCATCCCCACCAGTGGCAGGAGATAAACGCGGAGGCCATCATCGCCACAGCCGGCGCGCACAAACGGGTCGCGATCATCGGCCACTTCCCTTTCACCGAACGCCTGCGCGACCAGGTGGGCCAATTGTGGGTGCTGGAACTCACCCCGCGCGAAGGGGATATCCCCGCGACCCATATCCCCACCCTCTTACCGCAAGCCGACATCGTCGCCATTACCAGCACAACCCTGATCAACCGCACCCTACCCTCTGTGCTGAAACACAAACGGCCCGATGCGCTCACATTACTTTTGGGGCCAAGCACCCCCCTTTCCCCTGTACTGTTCGATTGGGGGATTGACATTCTCTCGGGCGCGGTAGTGGACAACGTGGAGGCAGTGCTCTCCGCCTTAAGTCAAGGCGCGGATTTCCGTCAACTTCATAGGTTGGGAGTTCGATTGGTGTCCATGCGCAGCGAGGAGAAGCAATGACCCGTCTTCCTCCGGTTATGATCCAGCGAGAACAGCGTTTTCGCCGCCTGTACACAGGCCTGTTCGTGGCCCTGGCTTTTCTGATCGGACTTTCCATCCTGCTAGGGCGATATCCTCGCCCGTTCTGGCTGTCTCCCGCGCGTCTGCCGGGCGATCCCCTGGCCATCCAACTGGTGTGGGCCCTTCGGCTGCCGCGGATTCTGGCCGCGGTCCTGCTGGGCGCGTCACTGGCTGCCAGCGGCTTTGTCCTGCAAATGGTCTTTCGTAACCCTCTGGTTGAGCCAGGATTTCTGGGCGTCTCGCAGGGGGCTGCGTTTGGTGCCGCGTTTGCCATCCTGTACCTGGGAACTTCGGTGATTGTGATACAGGTCAGCGCCACCGTGTTCGCCCTTATCGGCCTGATATTGTCCTACACCCTGGCTCGACACCTCCACTATGGAGGGTGGATCTTGCGCATGATACTGGCGGGCATTGCCGTGTCCGCGTTGTTTGCAGCCGGAGTGGGCATGTTGAAATACCTGGCCGATCCGCTCACCCAATTGCCGGAAATTACATTCTGGCTTCTCGGTGGTCTGTGGAGTACTCGCTGGCCCAACGTGCTGGCTATTTTGCCTGTGACGTGGCTAAGCCTGACCCTGTTATACCTCACCCGCTGGCGGTTGAACGTTCTCGCGTTGGAGGAAACCACGGCTTTCTCCCTGGGCGCGGCCCCGGATCGGGAGCGGGCCATTGTCATCTTCCTGGCGGTCATCGCGACCGCGGCTGTGGTCTCCCTGGCGGGTATTATCGGGTGGGTTGGCCTGATTGTCCCCCACACCGCACGGCGCCTGTTCTCGCCGGATGCCCGTCACGCACTGCCGGCCAGTGTTCTCCTGGGAGGGATGTTTACCCTGGTGTGCGACGACCTGGCCCGTACGCTTACCGCGGGCGAAATTCCCCTGGGCATCATCACCTCCCTGTTGGGAGCCCTCGCGTTCATCCTGTTGATGACCACACAGCGGGAGCAGGTCAAGCCATGAGTACACCACCCGTTGTCGAACTCCACAACGTGACCTTCGCGTACACCCCCAAAGCCGCGAACGTCCTGAGCGGGGTATCCTTTGCCATCTCTTCGGGCACAGTAAACGTCGTGTTGGGCCCAAATGGGGCCGGAAAGAGCACACTCCTGCACCTGATTTTGGGACGCTATACGCCTCAGGAAGGGGTAGTACGCGTGTTGGGAAGTCCGATTCGCGAGCACGGTCGCGCCCATCTTAGCCGGTTAATCAGCCTGGTCCCCCAACGGGAATACGTGCCCTTTGACTTCACCGTGTTCGATTACGTCATCCTGGGCCGAACCCCACACCTTTCCTACCTTCAACTTCCCGGTCCGGAAGATCGACATGCCGCGTGGCAAACCCTGCAACGCCTGGGCATAGAGGAATTGTGGAACAGGCGGGTAACCGAAATCAGCGGGGGAGAACTTCAATTGGTGCTCATTGCCCGCGCTGTGGTTCAGAACACGGCCGTCCTCCTGCTGGACGAGCCCACCGCGCACCTGGACCCGGCCAACAAGATGCGGGTTTTATCCATCTTGCGCGCCCTGGCTCACCAGGGAACCACCGTGCTCTTCACCACCCATGACCCAGAATCCGCGGCCATGATCGCGGACCAGGTGATTCTCCTGCGCCAGGGGCGCATCCTCCGTTGGGGCCCGCTGGCGGAAGTGTTCACAACGGAGAACCTCTCGCGGACGTACGGTATTCCCCTGCGCGTGATTCGTGTTGGTGCTCACCAGGTGGTGATTATGGACATGGATGAGCCCGCGCAGGAGCATGGGACTCTTACGCCCGAGTCGAACCTTTAACCGTGCCGCGATAAATACGCTCGTACCATTTCCAGCGCGTTACGTGCAGAGGCCAACTTATTCTCGTGGCGATTGCCCTGCCAGACGTGGTGTTCCCCCCACTCCGCGTCGGGGCCCACGATGTGGAAGTATGTCAAACCCACGGGCTTCTCCGGTGTGCCGCCGGAAGGTCCAGCAATGCCCGTGATGCTCACCGCGATGTCCGCGCGCAGGAGGTTTCGCGCACCGTGAGCCATGGCGCGAGCGCATTCCGGGCTGACCGCGCCCACCGTGTCCAGGATCTCCTGGGGGACGCCCAGGATGCGGTGCTTTACATCGTTGCTGTAGGAAATCACCCCGCCGACGAAGTAGTCAGAACTGCCGGGAATTTCGGTCACAATGTGACCGACCAGACCTCCGGTGCAACTCTCAGCAGTGGCCAGGGTAAGTCCCTGTTCCCGCAACATGTCCCCCACCTCGCGGGATAAGGCCAGCAGATCCTCCCACAGCATGTCATCCTCAGAGTTCATTTCTAGCCTCCTTCGTTCTTTCAGGGCTGAGAGTCCAGCAGATTTCCCCCGTCCCTCACGAGGGGTCGGACAGTGGAGGGGGTTCCAGGTAGCGGGCAATCAGCGTGGGCGGGTACACACCTTTGTCCGTGACTATGGCGGTGATGAGGTGCGGCGGTGTGATGTCGAAAGCCGGGTAATATGCCCTGGCACCGGGGGCCGCGGTCCGTACGGTACCCTCCGCGCCGCGACACGTGAGCACCTCTTGGGGGTTCCGTTCCTCAATGACTATGTCCGCGGCTGTGCGCGTTTCCGGATCAGGACCATCATAGCCCAGCACGTAGAAGGGAATGCCAAAGTGGTGAGCCGCGATTGCGTGCTCCAGTGTTCCCACTTTGTTGGCGATGTGGCCGTCCAGGGCAATGCGATCGGCCGCGGTGACGTACATGGTGATCTTGCCTTGCGCCATCACGTGCGCGGCCATGCCATCGGTGATCACGGTTACTGGAATACCCGTCTCCACGCCGCACGCCGCGGTCAATCGAGCGCCTTGCAGGTACGGCCGTGTTTCTGAGGGCCAGAGTTCTATGTGCTTGCCCTGTTCGTGGACCGCGACGTAAAGCATCCAGCAGAGGGCCGCGCCGGGAATGCAGTGGGTGAGAATGCGTTCCCCATCGCGCACCAGGTCAGCCGCGTGGCGGCCACATGCTTCTGCTACTCGGTTCCCCCGCTGGATTTCTCCGTTCACATAGGTGAGAATGGCCGCGGCCGCGTCCTCGCCTCGTTCCAGCGCGGCTTCTCCCGCGGCCAGAGCACCGGGGACTACCACGAACAGATCGTTGGCCGTGGGACGGGTGTGCAACAGGCGCTGAGCGGCCTGTTGCAGGTGTTCGCGTTGGCGTTCTGCTGACCACGCGCGCGCTTCCTCCGCGGCGAGGACCAGACCCAACCCTGCCGCATAGGCTATGGGCGGTCCGCCCTGAACTACCATATCCTCAATCGCGCGCGCGACCTCTTCGACCGTGCGGCACGCCACGTATTCCCGCCGGAAGGGGTAAACGCGCCGGTCTAAAAGGATTACCCGACCCTCTTCATAGCGCAGGGTCTGAAAACGGTCGGCCAACAGGGCCAAACCCGGCCGATCATGTGCTGTCCAACCTAATGAAGACACACCCAATCCTCCTGCAAAGGAAGAGTTGTTACTTCCACCTGGTCTTCGCTAACATAACAGTCGATTTCCAAGCGGATGCCGAACCCTTCACGGGGGAGATAAATCCCGGGTTCGACAGTGAACGCGATGCCGGGAATGATGCGCCGCGTATCCCGTGTCTCCAGGTTATCCATGTTGACGCCATTGCCGTGAACGTCCGTGCCCAGGGAATGGCCCGTCCGGTGGATGAAGTATTCGGCCAAGCCGGCCTCCTGGATCACGGTCCGCGCCGCGTCGTCAACCTCATACCCGTACACGGGGGTTCTGTTCTGCACACGTTCCTGCACGAGGGCCACTGCCGCGTCCCTGGCTTGGCGAACCACGTGGAAGACGTGTTGCAGGCGCGGGGGTGGTGTGTGGCCGATGTAAGCCATCCAGGTGATGTCCGCGTACACAGCGTCTTCTCCCCGCTCTTTGGCCCATAAGTCAATCAGGATGACATCCCCTTCGCGCATGGGTTTGTCAGTTTGCTTTCGGGGAACAAAGTGGGGGTCGGCCGCGTGTTCGTTCACCGCCACAATAGGGGGATGGTCGGTAATGAGGTCCCGCTCACGGAAAAGCCGCATGATCAACGCCTGGACCTCAGTTTCGGTCGCGGGTTGGGCACTGTGCAGGCGCTCACTGATGAACGCGAAGGCCAGGTCCTTGATGGCGATGAGCGCTTTTGCTGTCCGGCGGTGACTCTCCACCTGAGCGGGCGTCCAGACCGCTTCGGCCACCTGGACCAGGTCCGCGGAGGAGAGGATGTCTACTCCTAGACTGCGCACCAATTCAACGGTGCCCGCGTCCACCCGGGAAACCGCGGGGATGGCGTTGCCCGGCGCGTATTCCATGGCCACTCGACGTGCATCCCCCAGCACGCGGCGCAATCCTTCCTGCCACTCCTGCCAGGATACGTAGGTTTCGGGGTGGGGCACGATGTCCTGCAGACTTCCTGCTTCAATGGCGTGGATGAGCCAGCGAGGTTCACCTGTGGCCGGGATGAAACAGGCCCAACGTCGGGTTAAAATGCGGTCGGTTGGGATGCCTGCGAGCCGCCGGGCAATGGGATTGATGTTGTGGAAATCGTACAGGAGCCATCCATCCACGCGTTCGGCCTGGAGATGGGCTTGAACAGCAGCAAGACGGCGTAAGGGCATGGTTCACCTCACAAGAAAAGAACGGTCAGGGAGCCAGGGCTCCCTGACCGCTGAAGAGTCGCAAATGGATTTAGTAGGTCTTGTACCATCCCTCCTCGACGGGACAAATGGGGTCGTCAAAGGAAGGATGTTCGTACCACGGGCGACCATATGCGTTGGCCACGTTGGTGATGTTCTTCAAGCGCATCACCGATGTGGTGGCCAGGAACTTGTCCTGTTCTTCAGGCGGGAGTTTGGGCACTTCTTGCCAGATCGCTCGACCAGCCAGGAAGCCACTGGCGCCGGCTTCCATCGCGATTTCAATCTGGCGGTAGAAGGTGTCGTAATCCACGCCGGCGCTGAGCAATGTCCAGGGCACCTTGGAGGCCTGGTCCAGTTCCTTGCAGCGCTCGAATTGTTCTTTTTCATCCGCGTATCCGGGCAGGGTGGGGAATTCGGCCTTTAAGATGTCGATACCCATGCCTGTGAGGATCTCCGCGGAGCGGATGACCAGATCGGGCTTCAGTTTGGCGAATTCGGGCCCCTTGGGATCCATGTCCGGGTCAGTGGGGTAGGTGATGGGCTCGAGCAGGAAGGGAATATCGTACTTCTTGCACTCCTCGGCCACGTACTGGACCAACTCCTCCTGTCGACGGGCAATATCCCCCGCGTCCGGATTGTAGTACAGGAGGACTTTCACCGCGTTAGCGCCCATGCGCTTAATCTTCTCCACGCTCCACCCTTCCAGGATGGTGGTTACCCGTGCCGTGGAGGAGCCACTGTAACCGCTCTTCTCCAACGCGACCAGGATGCCGGTATTGCGGGGGATAATGTCACTGGCAATAAGTTGAGCCGCTGCGTAGATGGGGTCCACCAGCAGTGCGCTGGAATGAGGTGCCAGGTGAGAGGCCAACTTCTTCTTCATGGCCACCATTTGTTCATAGGTGACCGAGTTAGGATCCTGAGGGTTGATGGCTCGCTTCAGGGATCCGCGATGGTCCATGGCCGTAATGGTAATCAGGCCATGTTCATTGGCGATCTTCTTCAGTCCTAGGTACTTGCCAATGGTCAATTGTTTGCCCACGGTCTTCCTCCTACCATGAATTTGGGATGGGTTGTATCCGTGAATTCGGTCCTTCACCGGTCAATGAAATGGGTAACATGTGCGGCGCGGACCCAGGGGGTCTGCACCACACACGGTTCTCCTCCTTTGGGTGCGCCTGGGGATGCAGGCTTACGCGGTCTCCCCGGTTCAAACTTTATTATACTCTCAAGGGACCGGGGCGGGAAAAACGGGGAGGGGGTGAACTCTGTGGTTTTTTCTTTGGGGGTTGTTTTTGGGGTTGGTGGGGGTTGATGTGTCGAAGGTGGGGGAGGAATTTGACAGGGTGGGGGAAGTGGGTAGAATGTAACCGGTTACTGTAACCGATTACATAAACGGGCGCCGAAGACACATCCCCCACACACAACGAACTTACCATCGTACACCCCAAAACCGGGTGAATGACCAGCATAACAACCGCATCTGAAGAAGGGAGGTGAAAGTCCCCAAACCCACAAGCAACACCCACGGGTCCACTGGAGATGTTTTACGCTGAAGGAGGAGATACCATGTCCAAGAAATGGATCGTTGTTGCTGGGTTGCTTATTGTGGCCATGCTGATGGGGGCATGTGCCAAAGCGGCACCAACTCCCACGCCAAAGCCGGCACCCACTCAGGCTCCCACAACCGCACCCGCGAAGGAGGAGAGCGCATTCCCCAAGGAAATGCACGTGTGGGTAACCTGGGGTGATAACCCGGCCCAGTTGCAGGAACTCTTCAACAAGTTCGGCAATGCCCACAACACGAAGGTGATTGTGAACGCGCCGGTGGACGAGGACAAGGTCATTGCAGCCCTCTCCGGTTCCCAGCCGCCGGATGTGTTGGTCCTTAGCGGGCCGGATAATGTGCCCACCTGGGTGAACGAAGGGCTCCTGCTCCCCCTGGATGACCTCATCGCCAAGAACAATGTTGACCTGAACGACATTTACGAAGCCATGCTCGCCCAGGGCAAGTACCGGGGAAAGATCTACGCACTTCCCTGGGGCTCGGACACCTACGCGCTCTACTGGAACAAGGACCTGTTCGAGGAGGCCGGGCTGGATCCCGAACATCCCCCCGAGACGTTGGAGGAATTGGTTTCCTACGCGGAGAAGTTGACGAAGGTGGACGATAACGGGGACATTGTGCAGATGGGGTTTGTGCCGGACTACGCCTGGAGTCACATTGAACAATACGCACCCATGTTCGGGGGGTACTGGATTAGCCGTGACGGGACCAAGGTCCTCCTGGATTCGCAGCCGGTCATCGACGCGCTGAAGTGGGAGCAGCAGTTTTACACAAAGTACGGGCCGGACAAGGTCCTGAAGTTCGTGTCCTCCCTGGGTGATTACGCATCACCGCAAAACGGCTTCATGGACGGTAAGATCGCGATGGTGGTGGACGGTGAGTGGTTCATGGGGCCCAACTTCATCCGCGGTCTGAAGCCGGATTTGTGGTACGGCGTGGCTCCCTTCCCGTACCCTAAGGACCACCCCGAACGCAAGCACACCAACACTGTGGGCGGTACTGTCGTGGTGATCCCCGCGGGAGTGGCCAATCCTGAAGCGTCGGGGAAACTGCTGGCCTGGATGATGAGCCCGGAGGTCGTCGCGGAGGAGATGTGCGCGAACTACAATCTTCCGTCCAGCAAGAAGGCCGCGCAGGATCCGTGCTTCAAGCAGGATGAGTACTTCGCACTGTTCATGGAACTGGCCAACGATCCCAACGCGACAACGCAGGTCTTCACTCCCGCCAGCACCGAAATCAACACCGAACTGAGCAATATCGAGGAGAAAGTGCTCCACGCGGGCGAGGATCCGGTTCCTCTGCTCAAGGAGGCACAACAGAAACTCCAACCCATCCTGGATAAGGCCAACGCTGGTCAGTGAGACACCTGGGGGCCGACCCGCGGGTCGGCCCCCAGCACGTTGTAGGATAGGAAGAGGGGAACCATGAGCCATTTTCGCTACCGGGTGTTTCCCTGGGCGCGCTGGAGTCCGCGCACACGCCGCCGCTTTGTGACGGGGATCTTGTTCATTTCCCCCTGGGCATTGGGATTTCTCCTGTTCACGCTGTACCCAATGGTGAGTTCTCTGTACACCAGTTTTACCATCTATCACATTAAAGCGCCCTCCGAGTGGGTGGGGTTGGCGAATTACCGCCAGATCCTGCACGATAAACGTTTCTGGATCGCGCTGTACAACACAACGTACATGGTGGTCATTGGCGTGCCCAGCACGTTGATCGGTGCTTTCCTCTGCGCGATTTTGCTGAACCTTAAATTGAAGGGGCAATCCGTCTATCGGGTCATTTATTTTATCCCTTCCATTGTGCCCGTAGTGGCCGCCAGCATTCTCTGGGTCTGGATTTACAACACCAATAACGGCATCCTGAACACGGCCCTGCGTTATATCGGCATCCAGGGGCCCAGTTGGCTAACCGATCCCCATTGGGCCAAACCCGCGTTGATTATCATGGGCTGGTGGGGCATGGGCAACACGATCGTCATTTACCTCTCCGGCTTGCAGGACATTCCAGTAACTTTGCTGGAAGCCGCGGAGTTGGACGGCGCGTCGTGGTTTCAACGCTTGTGGCATGTGGTGGTCCCCATGGTCTCCCCTATCACGTTGTTCAACCTCATTTTGGGGGTCATCGACATGTTCCAGTATTTCACCCAGGCGTACATCTTTGCCACTTCGCAGGCGAGTTATGCTGTTTCCTCTGGACGGCCCCTGGGCGCGCCGCTGGATTCGACCTTGTTTTACAGCATTTACCTGTACTACAAGGCGTTCATTAACCTGAAGTTCGGCTACGCGTCCGCGCTGGCGTGGATTCTGTTTGTCATCATCCTCATCTGTACGCTGGTTCTGATGCGCGTGACCGAGAAGTGGACTTTCTACGGGGAAGAATTCTAAAAGGCAGGGAAGAACCATGGCCCTTGGCACACTCAACCGCAACCATCATCGTCTGGTCCCTGGGCGGCGCGTGTTCACCGCCCTGCTGGGACACGTGGTCATCTGGCTCATTGGTGCGTTTTTCTTTATCCCGATCCTGTGGATGGTGTTTACCGCGTTCAAGTCCCCGGATGACGTGTTTCGTACCCCTCCTACCCTGTTGCCGCACAGTGTGAAAATGGTGACCATAAACGGTCAATCCTACCCCCTGTATGAGGTGACTTTACCCGATGGGCGGGTGTTACGCCTGGCGCGCGTTCACGTTCACGCGGGCATGGCGACCTTTGTGGATCCTGAGCATCCAGAGGTGGTCATTAAGGCGAAAGCCCGCTACGGAAAGCCTGTGCTGGAAGTGCACTTTCACTGGGAGAACTTTGTGGACGCGATGTACCGAAGTGTGCGTCCGGGGTTGCACGTGAATTTCTGGGTGTACTTGAAGAACAGTTTGATTATCGCCATCCTGTCGATTATCGGCACGTTGGTTTCCTCAACACCGGCTGCCTATGGGTTCGCTAAAATCCAGTGGCCGGGCCGCGATTTCGTCTTCATCATTGTGCTCAGCACCATGATGCTCCCGTTCCAGGTGACGATGATACCCCTTTTCCTCATTTTCACGGAGGTGCTCCACTGGGGCGATACCTTTCTGCCCCTGGTTGTGCCGACCTTTTTCGGCAGCGCGTTCGACATTTTCCTCTTTCGCCAGTTTTTTAAGGGGATACCTGATGCCATTACGGACGCGGCCCGCATTGATGGCGCTTCCGAATTTCAAATCTTCTACCGCATCGTCCTGCCCCTGTCCAAGCCGGTCCTGGCCACCATTACCATTTTCACCTTTCTCTGGGCCTGGAATGATTTCCTGGGGCCCCTTCTGTACTTGAACAACCCAGAGCATTTCACATTGGCCCTGGGGTTACAAGACTTTCAGGGACAGAGAAATGTGGCCTGGAACTTGCTCATGGCCGCGTCTGTGGTGTTTACCCTGCCCGTCATTATCCTCTTCTTCTTTGCCCAGCGCGCGTTCATAGAAGGCATTAAACTCAGCGGCGTGAAAGGATAGGCCCATGTTGCCCACCAAAATCGTGGTCATCGGCGCGGGAAGCGCAGTCTTCGGTTTGAACACTTTGAGCACGCTCATGCGCAGTCCGCGGTTGAGGGGAAGCCACATCGCGCTGGTGGACAGAAATGAGAACACCGTGCGCCTGGTGTACCAACTTGCCCAACGTCTGAACCGGGAGTGGGATGCGGGGATGACCCTCTCTTACCACACGCATCACCGGGACGCGCTGGAAGGGGCAGAATTCGTCATCCTCTCCATTGAAGTGTCCCCACGCGAGCGCCTGTGGCGACAGGATTACGAAATTCCCCTGAAGTACGGTGTGCGTCAACCCTACGCGGAGAACGGGGGGCCGGGCGGCTTGGCGCACGCCCTGCGTAACATCGGTCCGGTCATGGAGATCGTCCGGGATATGGAAGATCTCTGTCCGGATGCCTGGCTGATTAACTTCACCAATCCCATGATGCGCATTTGCGACGCGGTGGCCCGCTACAGCCGCGTCCGCGTGGTGGGGCTATGTCACCAGATCCTGGAAGGCTATGCCATGGTGGGGAAGGCCCTGGCCCGGGACCTGGACATCGAGGTCCCGCCGGAGTTTACCAACACGCATGCATCCCCTTCGACTTCTCCGGCCCGCCAGGTGGTCATCGAGCAGGCTCTGGAGAAGATTCACATTATTGCGGCCGGATTGAATCACTTCACGTGGATGCTCGGGGTGTACGACAAACGCACAGGAGAGGACCTCTACCCCTTGTTCCGCCAACGGTGGCAGGAACTGGATCCCGCGTTTGAGCCTTTGACGCGGCGGGTGTTCGAGATCTTCGGGATCTTCCCCGTGCCCGGGGATGAGCACTTGAGTGAATACCTGCCCTGGCTGAGTGATCCCGTGACCAAGCCCTGGGAGAAGTTCGACATTAGTTTGTACGAGTGGGATTTGTACGAGGCCCTGCGGGAAGACCAGTACGGGACGATCCGGGAGATGATCGCGGGCACCGCGCCGATTGCTCCCCTGCGTCACGTGCGGAGCGAAGGGGCTGTGGAGATCATCGAGGACGTGGCTGGCGGCGGCGAACACGTTCACCTGGCCGTCAACGTTCCCAACCAGGGCTACATCACGAACCTCCCCGATGGTGCTATTGTCGAGGTGCCCGGCGTGGTCAACGGATTGGGGGTCCACGGCATGGGTGTAGGGGCCCTTCCTGAACCTGTGGCCGAACTCCTGCGCCGGGAGATCACAGTTGTTCGCCTGACAGTGGACGCGGCTGTCCACGGGGATCGTCAGGCCGCGTTGCAAGCCCTGCTGTTGGACCCGGTGATTCGGGATGTGGATGTGGCTGAACAGATCCTGGATGATTACCTCACCACATATCGGGATTTTTTACCCCAATTCTGGGGGTGAATTGAGGAGTGTGATCATGCCTGTGCGATTGGGATTTGTGGGAACCGGCTACATTTCTAAGGTACACGCTCGGGCCGCACGCAAACTTCCCGACGTGGCCCTGGTTGCCGTGGTGAACCACCGTCGTCCTTCCATGGAGGCATTTGCCCATGCCTTTGACATCCCACGGCGTTACGACCACCTGGAAGATCTGTTAGCCGACCAGGTGGTGGACGCGCTGGTCATTAGCACGCCCAATTACCTTCACGCGCCTCAGACCATTGCCGCGTTGCGATCCGGTGTACACGTTATGGTGGAGAAGCCCATGGCCATGAACGCGCAGGAGGCAAAGGCCATGATCGAAGCGGCAGCCTCCTCCCGCGCGTTGCTGATGGTAGCGCACTGCTGGCGCTTTGACGAGGAGGTGCGTTGGCTCCGAACACAGGTGGAATCCGGCCGCCTGGGACACATTGTTCGAACCACCGGCTACGGCGTTCACGTACACTGGGGTCCCTCTGGGTGGTTCACGGACAAACGGCTGGCTGGTGGTGGCGCGTTGATTGACATGGGCATCCATGCTCTGGATACGGCCCGCTACCTCCTGGGCGATCCCCAGCCGGTGAGTGTGTACGCGCGCGTTGGTACCTATTACGGGGACTACGACGTGGACGATACCGGCATCCTTGTGGTGCAGTGGGATAACGGCACCGTGTCCTACATCGAATCAGGATGGTGGCAGCCCCACGCGGATGGCCCCGAAGCCGCCACGCGGCTGTACGGCACCCGGGGGTACGGATCGGTCTTCCCCACGTACCTGGAATTGCCCGACTCCAGGCGCCAGGAGATCACTCGCGTGGATGGGGGATTTCCCTATCCGCGGACGGAGCACTGTCTGCAATCCATGTACGATCGCCAGATGGCGTACTTCATCCAGTCCGTTCGGGAACACCGTCCCCCCGTGCCCGGGGGACAGGAGGGGTGGATAAACATGCGCGTTCTGGATGCCGCGTATGAAAGTGCCCGCACAAACCAGGTTATTTCCCTGGTAAGTTCGACAGAAGAGACCAAGTAGAGGAGGTCATCATGGCTCGATTGGCTATCCTGGGTGGAGAACCGGTGCGTACGGACCCGTACCCGCCCTGGCCGGAGTACGATGAGAGGGATATTGCCGCGGTTTCCAAAGTGATCCGATCCCGTCGGTGGGGCGGCTTCCCTTACCCCGGTCCCCAAACCGAACAATTTCTCCGCCGCTTCGCGGAGATGCAGGGGGGAGGCTATCCCGTGCTGATGGCTAATGGCACGGTCACCCTGGAGGTGGCTGTCCGTGCAGCGGGTATTGGGTGGGGGGATGAGGTGATCGTGCCGGCCTGTACGTTTCAGGCCACAGCCGCAGGCCCCATGGCCGCGGGGGCCATCCCTGTGATTGTGGATATTGACCCAAACACGTACACTATTTCACCAAAGGCCATCGAAGACGCCATTACCCCGCGGACTAAGGCCATTATTCCTGTTCACCTGGGCGCGCAGATGGCCGATATGGATGCCATCATGGACATTGCCCGCCGTCATCATCTGGTGGTTATTGAGGACGCTGCTCATGCTCACGGGGCCCGATGGCGGGATCAAGGTGCGGGCACAATCGGGGATTTTGGATCCTTCAGCCTGCAATCCTCCAAGATCTTAACCGCGGGGGAAGGGGGGGTCCTGCTGTGCAAGACTCCTGAACTCGCGTACAAAGTGGCCAGTATTATCGACTGTGGACGCCCTCACGATCCGGATCATGCGATGTTCACCATGGGGACAAACTACCGGCTTAGCGAATTACACGCGGCCTTGGCCAACGTGGCCCTGGACCGTTTCGCGGACCAGGTTCGGCAACGGGAGGAGATGGCTGACTACATGGACCACCTTCTGGCCGAAGTGCCGGGCGTGCGGGTTCTGAAGCGGGATCCTCGGCACACTCGGCGTTCCTTCTACCGGTACATTTTCGCCATCGACCCCGAGGAATTCCTGGTCACCCGCGACGCGGTGGTCGCCGCGTTAATCAAGGAGGGCATCCCGGCAGAGGACGGTTACCCGCCCATGCACCGTTATAACCTTTTCCAACCTCAACGCTCAAAACTGCCGGTTCCCTCCGCGTTTCCCGAGTACTTTGACTTTGAGCACATGCACTTCCCCGGCGCGGAGCAATGTCAACGTGAGGCAGTGTGGTTAAACGAGAATGTCTTCCGAGATGGTCCTCGGGGCGTGGAGGATGTGGTCACCGCGCTGCGGAAGATCCTGGATAACCGCAACGCGCTGAAAGCAGCGGAAGAGGTGATCCGCCAGCAATGGCCCGACGTGTAAGGGCGGGAGTTCTCCGGCGGCAAGGGGGGATCCCCCCCATTTCTCGTTGTCGAATACACTCATGGGATCAAGCGTACGTTCAGGTGCAGAGGGAGGCTTATGGGTAGAGGAAAGCGGAATTCGGTGACCATTCGTGATGTGGCCCGTGCAGCGAACGTTTCGGTGGCTACGGTTAGCCGGTACATCAACGGCACCGCGCCAGTGTCCAAAGCCGTGGCCGAGCGCATCGAGAAGGTGATGGCGGAATTGAATTACGTTCCCCACGCGACCGCGCGCCGGTTGGCGACCAATAAGACGTACACCATTGGCTTACTCTTGTCCGACATCAGCGGCGACTTCTTCGCGCCATTGCTCAGCGGGGTTGAGGAAACAGCCCGCCGCTATGGGTACGATTTGCTGATTTCCGCCGCGCGTGCCCCCTCCAACCGGGCCAAGGATCTTCCCTTGGGCCCCCACAACTGTGACGGAATATTGGTGTTTACCACCAGCATTGAGGACGAGATCTTGCGGTTCCTGGTGCAACGAAATTTCCCCGTGGTGCTGATTCACCGAACGCCTCCTCCCGGTATTCATGTGCCTTGCGTGACGGTGGAGAATAAGGCGGCGTCCTTCCAAATTGTGAAGCACCTCATTGAAGTGCACCACCGGCAGCGCATCGTGTTCCTGCGGGGCCCCGAAGACCATGAGGACTCTTACTGGCGCGAACGCGGCTACCGCGAGGCCCTGGAATCCCACAATATCCCTGTGGACGAGGATCTGATCGGCATGGGTGGTTTTGCCCGGCGTACTGCTTACACGGCCATCCTGGACCTGATCAAGCGGGGGGTTCCCTTTGACGGGGTGTTCAGCGGGGACGACGAGGCCGCGGTAGGAGTGCTCATCGCGCTGCGGGAAGCGGGCATCCGGGTGCCTGAGGAGGTCTCTGTGGTGGGCTTCGACGACCAGCGGATGTCGCCCTTCCTCTCGCCACCGCTGACTACTGTGCGGGCTCCCACGCGGGATGTGGGCCGCGTGGCCACTGAGCAGTTGGTGCGCCTTATACGTGGAGAGGAGGTGGAGCCGCTCACCTTGCTCCCCACGGAGATTGTCATCCGACGCTCTTGTGGGTGTGCTCCAGATATCCCCTTCACCTGGGAGGAGCCCTTGACCCCTTGAAGGAGGACGACCAGTTATGAAAATCGCGGTGATAGGTGGTGGCTCATCTTATACACCTGAACTCGTTAAGGGGTTCCTGGAACGTCGGGATTCGTTCCCCCTGACCGAATTGTGGCTTATGGACATTGATGCCCGCCGTTTGGACATTGTGGGGAACTTTGCCCGACGGATGGTGGCAGCCCACGGCGATCCCTTTGCCGTTCACCTGACAACGGACCGTCGCGAGGCGCTCACCGGAGCCATGTACGTGATTACCCAGCTTCGGGTAGGGGGCATCCCCGCGCGTCGCGAGGATGAGTACCTGGGAAAGCGCCATGGCTTGATCGGACAGGAGACCACAGGCGTGGGGGGGATGTCCAAGGCCCTGCGCACTATTCCGGTTATTCTGGACATCGCCCACGAGATGGAGAAGGTCGCTCCGGATGGATTGCTCATTAACTTCACAAATCCGGCCGGATTGGTCACCCAGGCCCTGAGTCAATACGGGGGCAGTGTCCAGGCCGTGGGGGTGTGCAATGTGCCCATTACCACTAAGATGGTTATCCTCGACCTTCTAAAGCGGCGTGCCGGCTTTCAAAACATCTCTCCGGACCAGACTCGGTTAGACACGTTGGGGTTGAATCACCTGTCCTGGCATCGGGGGTTCTGGGTGGGGGATGAGAATGTGTGGCCCCTGGTTATGGCCTATTACCTGGATGAGTTACGGCACAGCGATTCACCCGAGTGGGATGTGCGGACGTTGGAGGTGTTGGGGATGATTCCCAACTATTACCTCCAATACTACTATTACACGGAGAAGAAACTCAAGGAGCAGGAACGCTGGCCTCCTTCCCGCGCGGAGGAGGTGATGGTTATTGAGCAGGCGCTGTTCGACCGGTATCAGGATCCCCATCTCACCGATGTCCCTCCGGAGTTGATGAAGCGCGGGGGCGCGTACTATTCAACCATGGCCATTGAGTTGATGGAAGCCCACTATCACGACACGGGCGCGGTGCACGTGGTGAACGTCCCCCATAAGGGCGCTGTGGCCGGATGGCCCGAGGATTGGGTGTTGGAAATGCCGGCTCGAGTGCGCCGCGCGGGCATTGAACCTCTCCCCACTGACCCCCTGCCTCCGGTGTGCTTTGGTTTGTTGGCGCAGGTAAAATGTTACGAATTGCTCACAGTGGAAGCTGCTGTGCACGGGGATCGGAACGCGGCCTATCAGGCGCTCCTGGTTCACCCGTTGGGTCCTTCCGCGGATAAGGTGCAGGAAGTGCTGGACGATATGCTGGAGACGCATCGCCAGTACTTGCCGCAATTCTGGACGTAAGGGACACACGATGACCTATTTCCTGGGTGGAGATGTTGGCGGAACGAAGACGCATTTTATGCTGGCCGACGAGCAGGGACGGGTGGTTGGCTTTGTGGTGACAGGGCCGGGTAATCCCGATTCCGTGGGCTACGAAGGGCTGCGATCCACGTTGCTCCGCGCGTACCGCGATATTTTGGCCAAAACCCACATCACGGCAGAGGCCATCGCGGGTGTAGGGTTGGGCATTGCCGGGTATGACTGGCCGGAAGATGAGGCGAATATCCGCCAGGCTGTGGATGCTCTGGGCCTGCGCGTTCCCACGACGTTGGTGAACGATACAGTGTTGGGCATCCTGGCCGGGACAGAGGAGGGGTGGGGGGTGGCTGTGGTTTCGGGCACGGGATGCAATGCCTGGGGCTGGGATTCTACCCGACGCCGCATTGGTCGCGTGACAGGGGGAGGCACACTCATGGGAGAGGGCGCGGGCGCGTCGGAACTTTTGGCTCGGGCGCTGCAGGTGGTGGCTCACGCGTGGACGCTGCGCGGGCCCCAGACGCTCATCGCGGACCTGTTCGTTGAACACGTGGGGGCTCGGGATTTGGAGGATTTCCTCGCCGGCATCATGCGGGGCCGCTATCACATGGATCGGGATATGGTGTTGCTGGTCTTTCGCGCGGCCCACGCGGGCGACCCTGTGGCCCTGGACCTGGTACGCTGGGCAGGGCGTGAACTGGGCGAACTGGCCAACGCGGTCATCCGCCAGATTGGCATCCGGGATGAGGCTTTTGATGTGGTCCTCGTCGGGAGTATGTACAACGGTAGTCCCTTACTTCAACAGGAAATGAATCGCGTGGTGACGCAATTTGCACCGCGTGCTCGTCTCAAGCGTTTGCACGTGCCGCCGGTGTTGGGCGCGGTGCTCCTGGGCATGGAGGCGGCCGGCTATTCCTTCTCCCCGTCCGTGCGGCACACGCTGGAGCACACGTGGCACGCGCTTACTTAACGGGATGGGGCGCTCGGGCCTGCCGCGTTTTCCCCTGCTCGCGGCGCTGGCCCAGTGCCCCTTTGGTATTGACGCGATGTCTTCCCTTTGCTTTCCTTCTGAGGCGAAGAGGAGATCTCCGGGTGAAGCAACGCGAAACACAATTTGTGTCTCGGGCTAAATTAGCGTAAAGTGAAGGTGATCCCTCCGGCCCTTTGGACAGAGATATCCTCTTCAAGGTGGTGTTTGGGACGCGATGGAAAGGAGATCCTATGAACGCACGTGCGCTTCTCCCGGTTCTCGTCATCGTTTTGCTCGCCCTGCTCTTTGTCCGAATTCCCACAGTGGGGGCAGTTCCCCAAGGGGACACGTATGACCCGAACACGCTGAGTTACGGGTTGTACTGGTTTGGGCTGAATAACGTGAATCAGAAATTCGTTCCTGGGGAAGATAACCCCTACTTTGACCCAAGCAAGCCCACCATTATCTTCGTTCACGGCTGGCAACCTGGCATCTCCGCGTCGTATCCCCCGAATTTTACCTACAGGTACACCGAGGGGATCTTTCCTCGCCAGGTGAACACAGCGAATGCGTGGGTTCAAGCAGGATGGAATGTGGGGATCTTCTATTGGAATCAGTTCTCGGATGAACCCCTGGTCACCGACGCGGAGGCAAAGATATGGACACCGAATGGTCCCAAGGGGATGCGCTGGCGCAGGGGAGATGGGAGTTATGCTCCTGCTCCTCCTGATACGCCCAGCGCAGGGGAACTCTTTGCCCGGACGTACATCGCGGCTATGACGGAACATCCCTACACGGGCGGCAACATCCGCATAGCCGGACACAGTCTGGGCGGCCAAATGGCCGTGCGCATGACGTGGTTGGTGGAGCAGGCAATTCGTGCAGGTGACGCTCCCGCGGCCATTCGTCCCACCCGGGTGGCCCTGCTGGATCCTTACTGGTCGCTGGGGCCTAAGGATTATCTGGACGGTCAAACCACGGCCGCGGCCATTCGCAAATACGTGGCTGACCTGCTGCCCACGGGCATTCTCTTTGAGTGGTACCGTTCATCAGTGCTCACGCTCCCCAACCAGGGGGACAGAAATGAGCCCATGGAGCACATGATGCTCTACGCGGACATGCACCCCGCGTACGTGGCTGACGCCATGAGTCGGCACATCGCGGCTCGGCACCTTTACTTCTGGTCTTACGCGTTTGATGGGCCGCCCTCGTGCGCAGGGGATGCTTGCCTTCACATTCACACTCTCTTGGCGCGGTTGAGTGATGCCCAACTGGCTGCGTTGATGCGCTCGGATGTTATGTGGCAGCAGACCGGGGGGCTGTACACGGCTTCACCCAATGACGATGTGTACACCTCTCAAACGCGGTCTCATGCGCCCTACCAGGTCACCGATCTGGTCCCAGAACAGGCACATGCCGAACCTGGGGAGACGGTTGTTATCACGGCAACGGTAAAGGATGCAGATCACCATCTGGTCACTGACCCTGTGCTGGTGACCTTCAGCACGGACCTGGGGCACATTAGCGTGCGGGTACCCGCCCAGGACGGACACGCGGTTGCCCGTCTCGTCTCCGACCAGCCGGGGATTGCCCACATTGCTGCGACCGTGCGCGGCACAGGGAACACTCCAGACCAGACCACGACGGTCATTTTCTCCGAACCCACTCCTACCCCTACCCCTGTTCCCACTGCCACCCCAACGCCGACCTTTACGCCTTCTCCGACGTGGACCCCGGTGTCCGGTCCCACACCCACCCCCACTCCGACGCTTACTCCCACGCGCGTTCCAGAGTACACGCAGTGGGTGGCCTGGATTGTCCGTTAAGGTAAGGGATGTCCGTGCGTTTTACTGCACAATCTCCAAAGACGCACGGACATCCCTGTTCGTGTTGGCGTGTGTGTCGTAAATTTGCAGAAACGGTTATATATGTGTATGCTTACTCGACTTCTAATAAACATGTGTCCTCTCTGGCCCAGAAGATGCCGAACACACCAGACCCAGGGAGCCGTATATGTGGCACAAGGTCCTGCCGCGTACCTTTTACAACCGAGACACGGTCCGGGTAGCCCGGGAGTTGTTGGGCACGTATCTTGTGAGGTACGTGGACAATACGTGGGTGGTGGGCCGTATCGTTGAGACCGAGGCGTACGTTGGATTAGAAGACAAAGCATCGCACGCGTCTGTGGGTAAGACCGCTCGCAATGCGGTCATGTTTGGCCCTCCAGGGTTTGCGTACGTGTACCTTATTTACGGGATGCACTACTGCATTAATGTGGTCACCGAAGGGGAAGGGTATCCGGCCGCGGTGCTCATCCGGGCTTTGGAACCTGTGGAGGGTATTGAGTTCATGCGGGCCCGACGGGGAAAGCGACGGGATGTGGATTTGACTAACGGACCGGCAAAACTCTGTCAGGCGTTGGACATTGATATGCGGTTTAATGGACATGATCTGTGCGCGGGTGAACATTTGTGGATTCACCCGGGGACTTTGCGCAAGGAGGAGGATATTGTCTCTGGACCGCGTGTGGGCGTGCGGGGCGATCAGCGGGCGCTAACAGTGCCTTGGCGTTTCGCAATTCGTGGGAACCCGTACGTTTCGCGCCCTCATCCTTGGGGGTAAGCGGTTCAGTGCTGGTGACTGGTTGCTCAGTCAAGGCGGAGATCACACGTAGATACTACAGGAATTTATAACATGAACATGTTCGTCCACGTACTGGCCGGCCATATGGTCGGCGACTTTGCATTACAAACCGGCCGTATTGCTGAGATGAAGCGTGTCGGCTGGCAAGGCCTTGTTATTCACGTGGGTTTGATCGCTGCTGCAACTGCGTTGTTTACCGCGGGGTTGCCCCGTTGGATACCGGTGATTATTTTTATCACTGTCACCCACCTGCTCATTGACAGTGCTCGTACATTCCTCATTCCCGAACTCCCGCGCATGAACACCCTTTACTTTTGTGTGGACCAATGTATGCATTTGCTCGTTATGGTGGGCGTGAGCATGTGGGCCCAGCCCGGTTATTACAAAACGCTCTACGATTTCATTCACACCCAAACCACGTGGGATCGGGCTTTGCTGGTAACTTCGACGTTAGTGGCTCTCGTGTTCAGCATTCCCGTACTGGAGGCCATGCTCTATCAAGATCTCACCGAGCCCGGAGCGAACCACGTTCCCACCATTACCGCGCGCACGCGGTTACTTGGATCCATTGAGCGCGTGCTGGGCTTTCTTCTGGTACAGACACCGTACGCGTACCTGATGCCCTTGGTGTTCGTGCCTCACTACCTGTACCGGTTGTTGAAGCCTTCGCAGGCTCCCCTGGCCTACATCATTATTCGACCGACGGTCAGTTTTGTTGCCACACTGCTTTTGAGTTGGATTGTGCTCATCGCCTGAGACGTCGACCTATCAGGGCCCACACGTTCAGCAGTTCTGGCACGCGCAGGATTGCGGCCATGACCGCGTACGTGCCTGTGCCCAACAACATTCCCAGCAGGAAGATCCACCAGGCATTGAGCCCTTCGCCCGCGCGCACAAGTAGGTAAAGCACGCCTCCCATCCCTCCCGCGGCTATCACATGTCGCCCCACACTCCACGCAATTTCCCCATTCCACAAATGTCCCAAACGACGGTTCATCACCAGGTAGAGGGTGAGGGCTTCCAGGAGGGTGGCAACGGAATTGGCCAGGGCTAGTCCCACGTGGCTCCAAATGTGCACCCACCACACGTTGAGGACGATGTTCAGGCCCATGGCCGCGATGCCGATGATGACCGGGGTTCGGGTATCGTGAAGGGAGTAGAACGCGCGGGCCAGGATTTCCACCAGGGCATGACCACACAATCCCACCGCGTACGCGCGTAAAGCCACCGTGGTTAGCCAGGTGGAGGTCATGTCAAACGCTCGTCGTTGGAAGAGGACGATGATGAAGGGTTGGGCCAGAACAATCAATCCCACGGTGGCGGGAATGGTCAAGAAGAGGATGGTGCGCACTAAGGCGACCAATGTGCGTTGCATGCCGCGGAGATCGTGTTCAGCCACCTGTTGGGCAAATGTGGGAAACGCGGCTGTGGCCACGGCTTGCGCGAAAATGCCCAGGGGCAGCAGCATCACCCGAAACGCGTAGTCCAGCGCGGACAGTCGCCCCGCGCCTAAGCCACTGGCTAAAATGGTGTTCACCAGGAAGTTGACCTGTACCGCGGCTAACCCCAACACTCGGGGAGCCATCAGCCGAAGCACTTCCCGTACCGCGGGGTCACGAAGGGAAAGGGCCGGGTGGAAACGCCACCCCACGCGGAGCAGGTCCGGCACCTGCACGCCGAAGTGCATGAGTGCCCCAAGCACAACGCCCCACGCTAGTCCGTACACGCCCCACCGCGGACCTAACACGACTGCCCCAAGGATAATGCCCAGGTTGTAAAGCACCGGTGCCAGTGCAGGGTAGAAGAAGTGCTGGTGGGCGTTGAGTACGCTCATGGCCAGACCGCTGGCCCCGAAGATGACCGTGGAGAGGAGAAGGATGCGTAACAGCGCGGTGGTGAGATCTTGTTGGGCAGGGGAGAAGTCCGGCACCAGGATGTGTGTGACCAGTGGGTGGGCGAAGAGGGCCAGAATTACGGCCAGGAGAACCAGGGTGAACAGTACCAGGGTGGCAACTTCGGAGACCAATTGCCACCCGCGCGATGCTCCCTCTCGTGTTCGTACGGTGGTGTACGTGGGCAGCAACGCGGATACCAGCGCGCCGCCCGCTACTAACTGGAAGAGCATGTCCGGCAAGCGGAACGCGGCCACATACGCGTCGTACGCGGGTGAGGTTCCGAACAACGCGCCCACGATCATCTGGCGGGCCAATCCGGTGATGCGGGAGAGGACGAAGAGGGCCATGACCAGACCCGCGGCGCGCGCCACTCGCTCTCCCGTGGAGATGGACGCGCCGCGGGCTGAAGGGTCTTTGGGATTCATTGCAACTCTTCCGCAAATCCGAAGATGCCCGCGGTGCCTCCGGTGTGCCAGAAAAGGATTCGCTGTCCTTTGCGCCAGCGACCTCCGCGGATCAGCGCGAGCAACCCGCCAAAAGCCCGACCTGTGTACACGGGATCCAGGAGGACGCCTTCGGTGCGGGCCAGGGTGCGGATGGCGTCTCGTTCCAGGTCGCCGACCACCGCGTATCCTCCACCGCGGAACCCATCTTCTACCTGGATTTCCTCGGGGGCAACTGTGCTGTTGTGTCCGAAGAAGTCCAGCGCTTCTGTGGCCAGGCGGGCGACCCGTTCACTGAGTACCTCCCGCGGTTCGTCCACACTGATGCCCACAATTTCCCCGGGAAGTCCGAACAGCCGTTGTCCGGCCACCAGACCGGCCTGAGTTCCCCCGGAACTGGACGCGAAGACGATGGCGTCAAAGGTCATTTTCCCAAGTTGGCTTATGAGTTCCTGGACGGCCAGCGCGTACGCGGCAGCGCCCAACACGTTGGAACCTCCATAGGGGATAAGGTAGGGATGCTTTCCTCTGGCGCGCAGTTCATCGACCAGGGATTCCATGCGTGCTTGCATGGCCGGCTTGTCGGGCACAAAGTGCATGTGTGCGCCCATCAGGTGGTCGAGCAGGAGGTTGCCGTTCAGGAGGGGAGGGCGTGTACCGCGCAGGACCAGGTGACATTCCAACCCGAATTGGGCTGCCGCGGCTGCGGTCTGTCGGCAATGGTTGGATTGGATGGCTCCTCCTGTGATGAGGGTGTCTGCGCCCTGGGCCAGGGCATCGGCCACCAGGAGGCGTAATTTGCGCGTTTTATTCCCACCGGTAGCCAGGCCGGTTTGGTCATCCCGTTTTATCCAGATTTCTGGTCCGTCCAGCATGGCACTAAGCCGGGGAAGGGGGTGTAAAGGGGTAGGGAAGAAGCCAAGGTCGACTTCACGAATGTGTTCCATGATGCTTTCCTCCATTGGGCGACGCGTGAGGTGTAATCGGATGTCACGCTGTGCCCAGATGTTGCGCACGCGAGACTTCTGGCTGGGAGAATACATCCCACTGCCAGTCCACACACACGGGTAGGTGATCTGACGCGTGTCGCGCGGCCGGGCATTCTACCACACATGCAGAGCGGATGGCATGGGCCCACTGTTTTGGGACCCAAATGTAGTCCAGGCGCACAAAGGGGAATCGTGCCGGGTAGGAACGTCCTCCGTCTTTGCCCACCAGCGCGTACGCGTCCTCGTATCCCAACGCGCGCAGTTGGCGGATGACCAGTTCTCCTTTCCACCAGCGCGAGGCGATGGGCGTATGGGTGTTGAAATCTCCCAGGAGGACATGGGGTTCCCGAACTCGGTGTAAGTGCGCCATGATGGTTTCAAACTGTCGCCGACGAGCGGCTGCTAAGAGGTGGTCCAGATGTGTCACGAAGACAACAAAGGGGCGTCCGTGGATGTCCAGGGTGACGTGAAAGAGGGTTCGGGGTTTGCGGGTGGGCAAAGAGCGCAGGGGGGTGTTCGCCATGTGACGAATGGGGTAGCGACTGAGCACTGCGTTGCCTAACACTCCAGGCCAAAAGCGGGCGTCTCGCTGTTCAAAACTGGGTCCGAAAGCCCAGTGCATGTGTAAGGCTCGGGCGAGTTCTACCAGGGGGTATTGGGGGCCTTGAGGTGTGTAAAGGGGATGCAGCACCTCATTTAATCCGATGATGTCGGCTCGCGTTTGTTGCAGAATTTTTATCAGGTGAGGCACGTTGAGTGTGCGTCGACTTCCTGCCCAGTAGTGAATGTTGTACGTCAGCAAACGCATAGAGACGTGGTTCCCCTTCCCGAGAGGTTTGTCGGTTTTCCCTTTCATTTTACCGAATTTTTCTTGGATGGGAAATAGGCCCTCACCCCTCACCCCGCGGCCTCGGCGCCAGAATGAGAAGGGAGAGGGGGAGGGAGCGGGGGCTGCGACCAACCGCCCCCGCGGTTTCGCCCCCCGAAGGCCGCAGTTTCCAACTGCCGGCCGTGCCCATCCTCCGTCCCTCATTTCCCGTCCTCTGGTGTCTTTTCCGCAGGCGAGATGAGCACTAATAAGCGTCCCGCACCGATCCACACTCGCCCCGTGTCCTCGGTCAG
>Ga0256914_1000761_pt1 | contig 31008 bp, 36 predicted proteins | sample HulkmetaG_FD_191571 | JGI IMG/M metagenome (GOLD analysis project Ga0256914, IMG submission 191571) | Hydrothermal chimney microbial communities from Main Endeavour vent field at the Juan de Fuca Ridge, Pacific Ocean - Hulk | ecosystem: Environmental > Aquatic > Marine > Hydrothermal vents ... | reverse complement strand
TAAAAAATCAAACAGAAAATGAGATTTTAAAATCTGTCAGAAATAGAGGGTAAAAATTTGATGACAAAATTTGTAAGTTATTGGAAAATAATAAACTCGTAATTGAGACTATATTGAGACAAAAGTATTGACAGTTTTTAGATTTTTCAGTATCTTAAAAGAAGTCTGTCAGAGATTAAGGTTTCTTGGAAATAGAATAGGCTTATATCAATAGTTATAGAGGTGCTGTTGAAACTTTCCCGAGATATAAGGGAATTGCGACTGGAAGATCCTTTCAGCTAATACGATCCTAATACCAAATCGTTGAAACTTTCCCGAGATATAAGGGAATTGCGACTTACTTCAACACCCTTTAATATGGCTTCAACTTGTTGTGAGTTGAAACTTTCCCGAGATATAAGGGAATTGCGACCTAACAGCCCCCACTCTTCCATTTTTTCTGTTAGTTCTGTTGAAACTTTCCCGAGATATAAGGGAATTGCGACCCGAGTTGCTATGAACTCTGGGTCTGCTTCAATATACTCTTGTTGAAACTTTCCCGAGATATAAGGGAATTGCGACTCAGGCAAGTCCCTGAGGTTCAGATAAAATAGTGACTGGCGTTGAAACTTTCCCGAGATATAAGGGAATTGCGACAAGAGTGACTGGCGGTCTACAAGTTCCATACCACCAGTCGTTGAAACTTTCCCGAGAAGTAAGGGAATTGCGACAGAAAGAACTTTCAACTCTTGCTATAGCCAATAGTATCGTCTGTTGAAACTTTCCCGAGAAATAAGGGAATTGCGACCAGTTGGTAATTAACGTAAGAAACGAACCCCACGGGTCAGTATGTTGGAACTTTCCCGAGATATAAGGGAATTGCAACTTCTTTTGATCTCTATCTTTAAATCTTGCCAACCTCTTTGTTGAAACTTTTAAATTTTTCAATTAAAGGTGCTATAATATTGTTCAGTTTTTTAATAAAGGAGCTGATATTTATTGCTTAAGTTCAGACTTATAAGATCTGATCCTACTAAACTTGAAGTAGAGATAACCTCATCTCAACTTATCAGTATGTTACCTATAGAAATTCAGGAACATCCAGTTATGGGAGAGATTGAAAGGGTCTGGTTGTCTGATAAAAAGGTATATTCTGTAAAAAATCTTGATCCTTCTTCCGTAGAAATCCATCTTGAAGGAAAACATATTAAAATTTCAGATGAGAAGATGCTCAGTATTTTGCAAACCCTTGAAAAATTTGAGATTGCTTTATATTATGAAGGGAAAGTTGATAAATATATAGTAGAAAAGATAAAATTATAGTATCATTAATACTTTAAAAACTTAAAAAGGAGGCTGATCTTAATGGCAGTAGTTGTAGTACAGGAAGGAGAAAGTTTTGAGAAGGCATTAAAGAGATTTAAGAAAATCTGTGAAAAAGAGGGAATTATTACAGAAATGAAAAGAAGAGAATTCTACGAAAAACCTTCTGTAAAGAGAAAAAGAAAACAGAGAGCAGCAAGAAAAAGACTTATAAAAGCGCTCAAGAAAAAAGGTCTTTTATAAGGGATAAAAGATGGCTAACCTTCTTAAAAGGCTTCAAGATGAGATGAAATCCGCCATGAAAAGCGGAGATAAGGATAAATTGTCAACTATAAGAATGTTGATCTCTGAAATAAAAAAAGTCCAGATAGATAAGAAAAAAGAACTTACAGACAGCGAGATTACAGAGGTAATACAGAGATATGCCAAACAAAGAAAAGAGTCTATAAGGCAGTATAGGGAAGCTGGACGAGAAGATCTTGCTCAGAAAGAAGAAAAAGAACTTCAGATCGTCCAGCAGTTTCTTCCAAAACCTCTATCAAAGGATGAGTTGGAAAAAATAGTAGAAGAAACTATCAAAGAATTAAATGCTTCTTCAATGAAAGATATGGGAAAAGTTATGAAGGCTGTTATGGAAAAAGTAAAAGGTAAGGCAGAAGGTTCTTTAGTAAGCTCAATAGTTAAAAATAAACTATCATAAAATGCTTGATATAATCCTACTTCTTTTTTTTATATATCTTATAGTAGCAGGACTGTTTAACGGTTTCACACAGATATTTATAAAAGGTCTTGGAATTATAACAGCAGGATACGTTGGTTTTTACTTTACGGGGGATATTGCTACTTATCTAAGTAGATATTTTAATGGAGAAAAGATAATTCTGGATTTTGTCGCTTTTACAGTTGTATTTATTTCTATCTTCAGTATTTTCCTTCTCATAAATAGCATCGTAAAAAAAGAGTTAAAAAGTAGAAAAAAACTATCTATAGCGGATAAGTTAACGGGAGCAGTAGCAGGTATTATAATTTTTGTGATCTCTATTTATATGATTAAGGAATTTTCAGAAAAGAACGAAACGTTGAGAGAACTTAGCTCAAAATCCAGAATAGTAAAACTTTTTTCATGGGAAAGATAAAAAATCCAAAGCTTTTTTATAAAAGTTTATTTCTTTTCTCTATTTTTGTTGTAGCTTTGTTCCTTATGATTAGGGGATATGTCCTTCTTTATTCTGATGATCTTGATGTAGCTCGGGCTGTTATTAAGAAGAAAAAAGTTTTAATTGAGACGGTGTATGGAAAAAAGTTTGAAACCTATATAAAAAATCTAAAAAAAATTGATAATCAGATTTATATAATTTGCAGTAATAAATCTTTTCCTTTAAAGAATATCGTTTATATAGACAGGGAAAATATAAATCAGAAGATAATAAAAGAACTCTCAGATAGAGCTGTAAAAGGCATATTTTTTGTTGTTTCAGGAGGTTTTTTATTTCTTTTTTTGATAGTTATAAAAAATTACATTTAAAAATTCATAACTATAGACTTTTCGCCTGAATTAACAAAATTCAGAAACGTGGCAGCGCCGGCTGGTTTTTCAAGACCATCAATAAGATCTTCTACACTATATCCAAAAAGCTGCATTGCTGTCTGGCATGGGTACATTTTTACTCCAAGATCCTGAGCCTGTTTTATTAGTTCTTCTAATGATGGAACTTTATTTTCTGCCATCATCTTTTTCATCATATTTGTGGCAAAATCCACCATGCCGGGCATTATGGTCAGTATTTGTGGAACAGGCATAGGCATTGGCATTGCAGGATTGCCTACAGGAGATACTTTAAGATTTTTATATTTTTCCTTATGTACAACATTTATTCCGTAAAAACTAAAGAACATACCTACTTCCATTCCCATAGCAGCGGCTGTTGTTCCAAGTATGAACGCAGGCATGACCTTATCTAAGGTTCCGCTTAAAACTATAATTCCGACCCTTGTAGCCATTTTCTTCTCCAGTTTAAAAAAATCTTTATTTTAATTTTACGATAAAGCGCGCATAATGTCATTGAAAATGACAAATATCATCAGTGTTCCAAGTAAAGCAAAACCAATGTAAGCAAGATACTCTTTTGCTTTCTCAGGAAGAGGTCTTCTTATTATCATCTCAATTAAAAGTATAGCTATCAATCCACCGTCAAGAACCGGTATTGGAAGAAGATTAAGGTATCCAAGCTGTAGAGAAATGAATGCTATTGAGAATAGAAATGCAGCTATGCCCGTTTCTAAGGCTTGACCTGAAAACTGTGCTATAGCTATAGGTCCGCCAAGCGTTTTTAACGAAACCTCTCCTGTTATTAAACCTTTTATCACGTTGTATATAGCTACTGTTAACTCTTTTGATTTTTCTAAAGCCTTCTCAAAAGATTCGTAAAAACCGTACTTGACAATTGTAGTGTCCATCTTTGGAGTAATTCCAAGGACGTATTTATTAAGTTCTTTATTAAACTCTGGTATGATCTTAACTGGAAATACTTTTCCATTTCTTTTCACAAGTAATGTTACTTCCTTTTTTTCTTTTATTGACGAGATTGTATCAACAAGCTCAAACCAGCTTTTTACAGGTTTTCCATTAAATGCTATTATCTCGTCTCCCTCCTGAAGTCCTGATTTCTCAGCAGGAGAGCCTTTGACTATACGACCTATTTTTGCCGGGATCACAGGTGAAATACCAAGAGGTTCTTTTGTTATATCATGAGGAACCTGAACATTTAAAATTATTTTTTTTCCGTCTCTATCTATCTCAATAACTGCACTTTTTGCAGCTTTCATACCTATAGCTATTGTAAATTCTTTCCAGTTTTTAACAGGTTTTCCATCAACAGCCGTAACTTTATCATAAGGTTTTATCCCGGCTTTGTCCGCTACAGAACCAGGGTGTACGTAACCCACTATAACCGGTTCCTTTAAGTATCTTGGCTCATGAATACCAATCATATATGCTGCAGCAAAGAGTATAACTGCAAGAACAATATTAAATAAAGGTCCTGCAAATGCTATTAATATTTTCTGCCATCTTGGTTTTGCATGAAAAGAACGAGGATCTTCAAAGGCTTTTTTATCTACTTCTCCTTGAACAGGCTCTGTCATACTGTCCTCGCCGTACATCTTTACATATCCACCTAACGGTATTACAGCAATCTGATAGAGAGTTTCTTTTCCTTTCCATTTTATTAGAGGCGGACCAAATCCTATTGAGAAAACCTCTACTTTAACTCCGAAAAGTCTCGCGAAAAGAAAATGTCCAAATTCATGTATTGTAATTAAAACACCAATCATTATCAGAAATGCTAAAACACTTATCAAAATATTCCTCCTTAATTAACATTTTGTAATTTTAATATATTCCAGAATATTTTTTCTGTTTCTTTTATGATAAAGATAATATCTTCAAACTTTTCAGGTTTTACAAAGTCCGCCGTATCTAAAACCTTCTGAATATAAAACGGTATCATATCAAATGTGATCTTATTTTCTAAAAACAGCTTTACAGCTATCTCATCTGCTGTTGTTAAAACTGTAGGATACGCCCCTCCTTTTTCTCCACATTCCTTTGCTATTTTTAAAAGAGGAAATCTGTCATAATCAGGTTCTATAAATGTTAGATTTTTTATCTGGGTAAGGTCTAACTTCTGAACGTCTGTTTTCCATCTATGTGGAAACGAGATAGCATAGCTTATAGGTATTCTCATATCTGGAGGAGATAGGTGGGATATAACAGAGCCATCAATAAACTGGACAAGACCATGAATAATACTCTCTGGATGTATAACAACATCTATTTTACTGTAAGGTATATTGAACAGGTAATGGGCTTCTATAATCTCAAGTCCTTTATTCATCAGTGTTGCGCTGTCTATAGATACTTTTTTTCCCATTTTCCATCTTGGATGGTTTAATGCCTGATCAGCTGTTATGTATTTGAACTCTTCTTTTGGAAGATTTAAGAAAGGACCTCCAGAGGCTGTAAGTATGATCTTTTCAACTTCGTCTTTTTTTCCAGCGAGAAGGCACTGAAAAACAGCTGAATGCTCGCTGTCAATAGGAAATATGTCAGAGTATCTATCTGCATATATTTCTCCCAGACAGATTATCGCTTCTTTGTTTGCGGTAGCAAGCTTTTTATTATTTTTCAAAAGCAGATAAGTTGGAAGTATTCCGTCTATTCCTGAAATGCCGTTTATAAATAGATCTATATCAAGATCGGCAAGCTGGTAAAGACCTTCTTCCCCAATAAATGTTTTTATTCCTTTTATTTTTTCTCCTTCTGCTATATATACATACTCAGGATTAAACTCACTTATTTGATCAAGCAGTTTTTTTGAAATCTTAGAAGCTGCAAGAAGAGATACTTCTAATCTATCTCTATATTTTCTGACAATATCAAGCGTCTGTGTTCCAATAGATCCTGTAGATCCAAGAACTGCCAATCTTTTCAAAATATCCCCTCTAACTTATTGAAGCAAATATACTTCCTAAAAGCTGATTTTCATCTTTAAGTCCTATCTGTTCAACCCTATTGTTAATTATTATTTTTGGCACAGTAGCAACATTGTATTTTACAGCAAGATCGCTGAATATGTAACAGTCTATAGCGGTTGCTTTTATATTTTCGTTCACCATTGCAAAGCTGTAAGCTTTTATAACGGCTGGAGGACACCATCCACAATTGTTGGTTATAAAAACCTTTATATCAACAGGCTCGTTTATCTGTTCTACAAGTTCTAATGTTCTTTCTGAAAGATCATAATCGTTTTTTGATATCATAACTATAGTATCAATAAAAGTTTTAAACTCTCCTCTGTCTGGTTTACCCATGAATCTTATACCGTAATCTTTATCTAAAGTTTGCAGTGATATACATGGACTACTGTAACAGACTAAGTTATCATCTGTTTCAAATATAATTTTTTCTGAATAACTTGATATATCTTTTAATATATTTTCTATATCTATGTCTATATTTTTACCGCTTTTTCTGAATATTATCTTTACAGGATCTACAAGCTCTCTAAAGCGGTTTCTGAGAAAAATCTGGGTTTCCTTAGGAAGCATATTCAAACCTCAAATTTTTTAAACAAAAGAATTTTAACAGATCTGGAAAATCAATACACGAAAAGGGAGAAAAAAACTCCCTTTTTACTGCTGATCAGCGTAGTTTGGACCTAATTTAGGTGGGTTGTTATCCCATGCTTTTGCCCTTGCTTTATCGTATTCAGGAAAGATTTTTTGGGTGTCAGGCCAGAATGAATGCTCGTCGAACTTTTCTTCCCTTCTCCTTGAAACAAAGTCGTCTGCTATTTTTGAGAGCTTTTCTTTAGTTAGAACCCATCCCCTTCTTGTGTACGAGGAAAGATCATATATATCAGTATGTATTATGCAGGCTGTTGGACATGCAAGGGTACATAAACCGCAGAACATACATTTTCCAAGATCCATGTCAAACTGTGTTACAACTTTTAGTCCATGATGGGGATGATCTTCGGGAACATCCAGTTTTTCTGTTTTAATAACAAATATTTCAGGAACAGGACATGCTGCCTGGCAAAACTTACATCCTATACATCTTGTCTCACCCATCTCAGGCGGTTTTATCTTAAGCTTTTTTACCCATGCATCAAAATCTGGAAGCTCTGTACCGTCAACATTTCTAAGTCCGTGAACCCCTCTGAATCTTGGGGCAGGCACTACAACCTCATATGGAAAATCTACAGTTATGACTTTTCTAAAGAGATGTTTTATAGTAGTGGAAAGTCCTTTAGCAAAATCAAGGAAGAATATTTTTTCAATTATAGATTGTGGCTGAACATTTACATTCATTCCAACCTTTTTAATTCCCATTACAGGCCTCCTTAATTATCTATCTGTCTCTCCAACAACAGGATCTATTGTAGATAAAAGTGTTATGGCATCCGCTATTGGTCTTCCTATGATAGCTTTTGTAAATATCTGAAGATTATAAAATGCACCAGAACGAAGTCTGAATCTGTGTGGTTTTATACCATCCTTAGGCATAAAAATATATACTCCAAGTTCGCCTCTTGGATTATCTGTTCCTGCGTAAACCTCGCCTTTTTTAAGTTTTGTACCTCTTCCATCAATTGTTATTTTCATCTTCTTGTCTTCAGGTTCAAAGAAGAATGGATCGTCTTTTGACATCTTTCTGAGCTTTTCAATACATTGATTTATTATCCTTACAGATTGTTTAATCTCTTCTATCCTTACAAGATACCTATCGTAAGAATCGCCTTTATCACCTACAGGAACGTCAAACTCTACATCACCGTATGCGTCGTACTTGTCTATCTTTCTAAGGTCGTAAGGAACGCCGGAAGCTCTTGCCACAGCTCCAGTTAAACCATAATCATAGACATCTTCTTCGGTTATTATACAGACGTCAACATTTCTTTTGAGCCATATTCTGTTTCTTGTAAGAAGTCTTTCATAATCTGCAAGTCTTGTTGGGAAGTCCTTAAGAAAATGCTCTATAGCATCAAGTGCTCCGTATGGAAGATCAGCGTAAACTCCGCCAACTCTAAAATAGTTAATTGTAAATCTTGCTCCTGTTATTCCTTCAAATATATCCATTATTTTTTCTCTTTCTCTGAATGTATAAAGGAACATTGTTAATGCGCCAAGATCAAGTGCATAGGTTCCAAGCCATAAAAGATGAGAGTTAATCCTTGAAAGTTCTGCCATCATTGTTCTGATATATTTAGCTTTTTCAGGTATTTTTTCGTGGATGCCGAGGAGTTTTTCTGCAGCAACACACACTGAGTGATTTTCATTTATAGAAGCTATATAGTCCATCCTGTCTGTATAAGGTATGATCTGCTGAACATTTAGATTTTCGGCGAGTTTTTCTATTCCTCTATGCAGCTGCCCTATGATAATATCGCATTTTTTGACGTACTCCCCTTCCATATCAAAAAGAAACCATATTGTTCCATGTGTTCCAGGATGTAAAGGACCCCAGTTTAACACGACCTGAGAGCTTTTTTCAGGCATTCTTATTTTCTGTGTTTTTTCAAGATCTTCAAGTGTTGGAAGGGCTGTATGCATTCTTGAGTAGTTCATCATACCTTCAAGTTGATCCATTCTTTCTGTCTCATTAAGCGATGGAAGTTCAACTTCCTCAATTCCTCTTACAGGAAAGTCTTTTCTTAACGGATGGTAAGGATATCCTTCCCATAAAAACATCCTTACGAGATGTTCATGTCCTTCAAACTTAATGCCGAACATATCCCATGCTTCTCTTTCAGCCCATTTTGCAGCTGACCAGAGAGTCGTTAGCGTTGGGAGAGTTTCATCTGTAGCCCATGTTTTAACTATTATCCTTTCTTTATACTCTGGAGAGAAAAGTATAACTACTCCCTGAAATCTTGGATCGGCTTTTTCTCCATGATCTACTATTGTCCAGTCTATGAACATCTTAAAAAGATAATCAGGATCTTCTTTAAGGAATTTTAAAAACTGTATAAGGTTTTCTTTAGGAACTTCAAGAACTGTGGCCTGTTCATTTTCTGCTACTTTAACAAAATCAAATTTTTCTTCTAATCTCTTTGCCTTATCAAGTGTTATCCAGGACATAATCCACTCCGTATCCAGATTTTTCAAACAGTGTTATAAATTTTAAAACTTAAATCAAATTTAATCAACATTTTTAGTATAATTTTTAAGTTTAATTTTAACTGATTGGGGTTTTAAATTGGGAGAAAAAGAGGTTATTCCAGAGGAAAAAATGCCTGAAGACAGTTTAAAGGTTATGATCGCCTACATGTTTTCAACTGGACTTTACGTTGGAAAGATACCGGTAGCTCCAGGAACTTTTGGAACTTTAGTAGGTCTTATACCTATACTTATCTACTGGACAAAGGGCGGATCATATATGGTTTTAAACCAGATATCAATAACGCTTGCCGTTTTTTTTATAGGAATCTGGGCTTCAACTGTTGTAGTGGAAACGTTTAAAGATAAAGATCCTGATTATGTTGTCATAGATGAGATAGCAGGATATATGGTTGCTCTAATAGGGATTGAGCCGAGTTTTCAAAATTTATTAATAGCTTTTATTCTTTTTAGAATTTTTGATATTTTTAAACCCCCTCCAGTAAGATTATTTGAAAGACTTCCTTCTGGACTTGGTGTTATGGCTGATGATATTATTGCCGGGCTATATGTTCTTGGGATAATGCATCTGCTTACTAAATTTGTTTTTTAAAACTGCAGGTAAATACCTGTTAAAAGTATGTACAGGAATATATATAAAAATGAAGAAACAGAGATAGCTTTTATTAAAGATATAAAATACCCTTCTTTAAATAAAATCTTAAAGTAGAATGTTAATATAATAGACTGAAGGATAAGAGATATGGTAATTTTTAGCGTTATATCGTACCCGCCATCAAGGGTATAAAAAGAGATGTTGTTAATATTTAATATTTTAAAGATTATATCAACTAAAACAAACGCAGCTCCCCAGATAAAAAAAGCTGGAAGAAAGGATACTTTTCTAACCATAGATATATTTTAGAATATTTAAGATTTTATCTGAGGAGGAGTTAATTGATATCTTTTAGGATGCCTGCCGAGTGGGAAAAACATATGGGTACGATTACGACATACCCAAAGGCATATGAAACTTTTTTTGACAGGCTTGATCAGGCGAGGGATCAATTCATTCAAATGGTAAAGTATATATCCGAAGGTGAGAAAGTTTATATAAATGTTGATGATGAAGAAACAAAAAATGATCTTATGGAAAAGCTTAAAAGGTTTAATATTCGGAAGAATATAGAGATACTCATAAATAAAACAGATGATGCCTGGTGTAGAGATTACTGTCCGATCTTTGTTAAAGATAGACAGGGAGAAACTGTAGCGTTAAAGTTTAGGTTTAATAGTTGGGGGGAGAAGTATCCTTATGAAAATGATGAAAAAGCGGGAAACAGAATACCAGATATATTAGGCTTTAAAAAAATAAATCTTGATATGGTTCTGGAAGGGGGATCTGTTGAAGTTAATGGTAAGGGTATTTTATTAACTACAGAAAGCTGTCTTCTTAATAAAAATAGAAATCCTGATCTCAGTAAAGAGGAGATTGAGGAAAAGCTAAAATACTATCTTGGTGCTGATGAAATTATCTGGCTTGGCGAGGGAATAGTAGGTGATGATACGGATGGGCATATTGATGATATTACAAGATTTGTATGTGAAGATACTGTTGTTACAGTTTTTGAGGAAGACAAAAACGATCCTAATTACGATCCTTTAATGGAAAACTATAAAAAACTGAAGAGCTTTAAAGATAAATATGGAAGATCATTGAATGTGATAAAACTTCCTATGCCTGATCCTGTTTATTATACTTACCCTATGGAGAAAAAGCCGTATAGACTGCCGGCAAGTTATGCAAACTTTTATATATCTAACAAGGCTGTGATTGTTCCTGTTTTTAATTGTGACAAAGACGAACTGGCATTAGAAATATTAGAAAAGTTTTTTCCTGATAGGAAGGTTGTTGGTATTTATGCTTACGATATTGTTATAGGTCTTGGGGCGTTTCACTGTCTGACGCAACAGATTCCTTTATAGGTTCTAATATATCAAGATATCTGTCATCTACCCATCCTATATACTTCGTATTACCTTTTTTGTATATAACTTTTTTCCAGTGTTTGAACTTCTTGTCTATTATAACAACATTATCTCCTGTATTTATTACTGTTATAACTTCAGAATCAAGTCTCGGTTCTTTTCTTAGATTAAGCCATACTTTTGATACAGCCTTCAAGGGTTTTATATCTTTTTTTATTATCTTTTCCTGCATATTTATATTATCGGTATTCTGAATATTAGATTCTGTATTTCCCTCCGTAAGAAAATCCTCTTTTATATGGTTTTCAAATGTTTTTGAAACCTTCGTTTCGATATAATCTTTTATCTCTTCTTTCTCTATGTCTGAAATATTTTCTTTAATTGATTTTTGTATGTCTTCTTTAATTTTTGGTTCTTCTTGCAGTCCGTTTTCAGTCTTATATATAGTTTTTGGACTTTTTATATCATTTTTATGCTGAAATAGAAATTCCTGAATAAGAATAATGTCTATAGTTATCATAACTATTATTACTAAAGATAAAATGAGGTATTTTATCATCTTTATTTGATGCCCCTCCTTTTTCTACGGAAAAAATCTTTTAATATTATACTTGCCTTTTCGTAACTTACGAATGTGTAATCAACTTTAAACGGTAGTTTATTTTCATCAAAAAGCCTATACTTGCTCAAAACAGCTCCTCCTTTATGATCAAGAGAACCAAAGACAACCTTTTTAATTCTTGACTGCATTATTGCTCCTACACACATAATACAGGGTTCTACCGTAACATAGATTGTGCAGTCATCAAGTCTCCAGTTTCCTATCTTTTTGCATGCTTCTTCAATTGCAACAATCTCTGCATGGTATAAAGCGTTATTTTTTTCTATTCTTTGGTTGTGTCCTCTGCTGATTATCTCTCCATTTTTGACAACTACTGCACCTATTGGAACCTCGTCTTTCTCATAGGCTTTTAATGCTTCTTCATAAGCAATATCAAGATACTTTATATCTTCAGACATAAACTGAAATTTATACTACTTTTTTATAAGTTCCAGTATTTGGTTTATAACCTGGTCTATACTTTTATCTGATGTATCTATTACCACAGCATCTTCAGCCGGTTTTAGAGGGCTGTCTTCTCTTGTTTGGTCAAGATAGTCTCTTTCTTTCACTTCTTTCAAGATCTGGTCAAATTCAATCTTAATACCTCTACTACGCAACTCTTTCCATCTTCTTTTTGCTCTTATTTCAGGTGATGCTGTCATAAATATTTTTATATCAGCATCAGGAAATATAACTGTACCTGTATCCCTACCTTCTATCACGGCATTTCCTGCTTTTTCTCCCATTTCTCTCTGTTTTTGAACAAGAATTTTCCTAACTTTTGAATGTCTTGCTATTTTTGAAGCTATTTTACCTATCTCTTCTGTTCTAATTTTATCGGATATATCTTCCCCATTTAGAATAACTTTCGTTCCGCTGTCTGAAGGTAAAAGTTTTATCTCTATCTCCTTCAGAACTCTGATAACTTCTTCAGGATTTTCTGGATTTACTCCTTCCTGTTTGACTTTATAGGCTACAGCCCTATACATAGCCCCTGTGTCTATATATGTAAAGCCTAATTTCTTTGATAACTCTTTTGCTACAGTGCTTTTTCCAGATCCTGCAGGTCCGTCTATAGCTATTATCAAGTTAAAGCCCCATCTCGTACAGTTTTTTATTTAGATTCTGAACTGTATAGCAGAAAGCAGCATGAGACCAGGTTAGAGGTGTTACAGATATTGGATCTCCAGTCTCTGGGTGAAATTGCTCAGCTAAGAGCCCCGCCTGAGATTTTCTGCTAACCGCCCATCTGAGAAGCTCAATAGCTTCATCTACTTTTTCTACAGCGATATACCAGTCTGCAAGCCACATAGTTGTTACTATCCATGGATTTCCTGGATACTTATTACTCACCCTGTGATACTCATCATTTTCAAATCTTGCAAGACCTTTTATTCCTTCTTTTATCCATAACCTCTCTTTAATGGATTTTACAGTATTTACAACTCTGTAATCATCAGGTGGTAATAGTCCTGTAAAAAATACAGCCATAAGACTTGCATCAACTGTTTTATCTTTATTTAGCTTTCCTGTTTTATCTTTATAAAGCATTCTTATAAATCTTCCTTCTTTTTCGTCATACAGATATTTTAATATCCCTTCTCTTACCTCTTCTGCCACTTCTTTAAATTTTCTTGCTTCGTCAATGTTACCTGTTAGATGTGCCAGTTTTGATGCTGATAATAGACCTGCATAAACTGTTGCTGATGTGTATGTTCCTACACCTCTTCTTTCTTCCCATGGATCGTAGCTTTCCCTTGGAAGTCCGGTTTTTTTATCTCTGTAATTCATCATAAAGTAAGCTGCAGGTCTTACAAGCTGATTGTAAATCCTATCAATGAACTCAACGTCCTTTGTTTCCTGATAATGTGAGAATAATGCCCATATTACGAGAGCTGTTTCATCCTCCTGTATAGGAAGCTGTGAGTTTCCTTTCTCATCTATCCACGGATGCCATGATGATCCAAAAGACCCGTCTGGGAGGTATTTTTGTAGGAAATAACCTTTTTTTGTAAGTGTTCTCGCACAAAACTCAAAAAACTTTTTTGTTGCATGACCGTATCCGGCTCTATCCAAAGCCATAACTATAAAGGAGTTGTCTCGGGGCCAGGAGTAAGCATAATGGTCTTTATTGAATCTTTGAAATATGCTTGAATCTGCCGATGCTATAATGCTTCCGTCTTTATCCATGTGTGCTTTTATTATAAGTAAACTTCTATCGTAAAGATCTTTTATCTCTTCATCTATGGATCTTTTAATCTCTTTTCTTTCATTAAGCCAGGCTTTCCAGTATATCTCTGTCTCTTCAACAAAATGTTCGGTTGTGTCTGCTCTCAGTTTTATAAGTTTTTCTTCTATATCATCAAAACTGTGTCCTGCTACTATGTAATAATAAAACTCTTTTTCTCCTCCACCTTCAAGCTCAAAATTGTACGATACGGCGCTGTCAATATCCCCTCTTGCGATGGGATTCATAGATAACGATCCATCTTCAATTTCAAGAATTGAACTGTCTTCCTTTTTTTTAATTGTGTATTCAGAAATTTCCGGACATATAGATATAAACAGGTATGTTGCTTCCCTGTAATGTATTAATCCTTTAAGATCAGGATGATATAATGCTGTATTTCCTACCGTTGTCTCATTAAGTCTAAAATCATGATAGAAAAATATTTTTATATCTTTTTTATTGGATGATAGATTTTTTACTTTGATTTTTCTTATATAAATAGGCATATATTTATGAATTATATCATTTATTTTTAACTGTATTCCAAGATCATAATTTACAGCCTTTATATCTGTTATTAGGGCATCTTTTTTGTAGCTAAAGCTTTTATCCCATCCTTTATCGAGAAAACTTATCTCGCCGTTAACATAAACTATGAGATGGTTTTTATTTCCACTAAGATGGTTGTATTGACCGACATATGGAAAGTAAAGATCCCTCATGGAAAGATATTTATCAAAGTTTGCAAACATCTGATTATTTGCAACTACAGCTTCCCTATACATAGCTAACCTCCGCTAACAGGAGGTATTACAGCCACAGTATCACCATCGTTTAATATCTGATCAGGATTCGCATATTCTTCGTTTACTGCGATCATGACATTATCAAAATTTTTTTCAAATTGTGGGTATCTTTCCTTTAGTATCTGTAAAAAAGACCGGACTGTTGTTTTTTCATTAATATCAATAATTTCATTAGATATTTTTAATCTGTCTTTTAAAGATGAGAAATAAAGAACTTTAACCTTCAAACTTTATCTCCCACTCTGTTATAAGGTGTGATCCTCTCATAAAATGAGCTCTGAGCTTCGTTTTTACAACATCATTAAGCGAATAAAAACCTTCTCCTCCAACAAGTGTTGGAGTGTCTTCACCACCAACTATAAAAGGCATATGTATAAGTCTTATTTCGTCAACAAGACCAAACTTTATAAGATTCCAGTTTAATCTTGATCCTCCTTCAACCATCAATGTTTTTATACCTTTTCTGTAAAGAATGTCCATCATTTCAATAAGATCAACCTGATCCTCACCTGAAAAAATAACCTCAACCTTTTCTTCAAGAGCTTTAACCCTTTCCTTGGGAGCAGATTTAGATGTTACGATAATGGTAGGAGCGTGTTTCTCAAGAATATTTGCATTCAATGGTATATCTGCCTTTGATGTGGGAACGATTCTTGTTGGATTTTTACCTTCAACATATCTTACTGTCAGAAAAGGGTTGTCGGTTCTTATCGTTTCAGCACCTACCATAATTCCGTCAACCTTTGCTCTAAGTTCATGCAGATATCTATTTGCCTCATCATCCATGAACTGCATAATCTCTTTTGACGACCTTCCCCTTCTTAAGGTTAGTTTTCCGTCCACTGTTACTTCAGATACTATTATTGTATAAGGACGTTGCATATCCTTCTCCTTTTATTTTGTTTATAAAGGATTTTATCATGATTTTTTCTCAGTCATAATACCTGTTGTATTTTATGTACAGGTAAACGATTCTCTGGAGCAGTGAGAGTATTGTAAGAACCGTGACTATCACAAACCCGAATTGTAAACCGCCAAATATATTAAAATGTTCAAAAGCAGCAAAAAGGATAAGAACAAGGATACTTTCAGGTCTTCCAAAAAAACCTATTCCTTCAAGAGGATCTTCTATCTTACCTTTTTCCCTGTTTTCAAAACCTATTTCCGCATAGGCAACGGGCTTTATAAATGTATGCAGCATACTTGAAACAACAGCAAGTATTGTTACAGCAGGTGTTGAGTAGGCCATTCCTATTGAGAAAAGAACAATACCATCAACGAATTTATCTGCAAGCCAGTCAAAAACAGCTCCAAATTTTGAGGATTTTTCCGTTTCTCTTGCTACAATACCATCCATTAGATCAAAAAATCCACTCATAAATAGAAGAACAGCTCCTGTCAGAGGTTTATGGTTGTAAAAGGCCATAGCAGCAAATATGCCCACTATGACCGATATTACTGTTATAACATTTGGTGTTATATGCGTTTTAGCAAATAAAATCCCTATTGGTTCGTAAATCTTTTTTAGAGATTTTCTTTTTGATGTTAAATTCATCCACACCTCTTTATAATCCTTTTCCTTCCAGCCAGGGCATCATTTTTCTGAGTTCTTTACCAATTTTCTCAACAGGATGCTCTTCATCCCTTTTTACAAGGGCATCAAAATGTGGTCTTCTTGCTATGTTTTCGAGCACCCATTCTTTTGCGAACTCTCCCCTCTGTATTTCTTCTAATATTTTTTTATGTATAGGCTTTACAGCCTCATAGATTCTGTCCCCCCTTGTAACATCTCCATATCTTGCTGTATCAGATATAGAGTATCTCATTCCAGATATACCGTACTGGTATATTAAATCAACTATTAATTTAAGTTCGTGTAAGCATTCAAAATATGCAACCTCCGGCTGATATCCAGCCTCAACTAATGTTTCAAACCCTGCTTTTATTAATGCTGTAGCTCCTCCACACAGAACTGCCTGCTCTCCAAATAGATCGGTTTCAGTTTCTTCTTTAAATGTTGTTTCTATTAATCCAGCCCTTGTACATCCTATACCCTTAGCATAAGCAAGTGCTATATCTTTGGCTTGACCTGTAAAATCCTGATATACTGCAACAAGTCCAGGAACTCCTTTTCCTTCTTCATACTGCCATCTGACAAGATGACCGGGCCCTTTTGGAGCAACAAGGAATACGTCAACATACTCAGGTGGAACTATCTGATTGAAGTGAATGTTAAATCCGTGTGCAAATGCGAGAGCATTTCCTTCATCCAGATTTGGAAGTATAGCTGTTTCATAAATCTCAGGCTGGATCGTGTCTGGAATTAAGATCATTATCAGATCAGCTTTTTTCGCTGCTTCGTCTGGAATAAGAACCTCAAACCCTTCAGCCTTCGCTTTCTCCGCCGATCTACTTCCTGAATAGAGGCCTATTATTACGTTTACTCCACTGTCTCTCAGGTTTAGAGCATGAGCATGTCCCTGGCTTCCATATCCTATAATGGCTACAGTTTTTTCCTTGAGAACCTCCAACGAGGCATCTTCATCATAATAGACTTTTGCCATCTAATTCCTCCTTCACAAAATTTTCTCAATCTTATAATATTACACTAATAGGTTTTTATAATCAAAATGCCTTTTATCCTGTGATTATTCAGTAAGTAATCAAGAAGTTTTGCTGCTTCAAAACTCTGAATAAAAGCTGTATCCATGTTTATTACTGCGTTTGATACTGTTATAAAATTTTTGTCAGCCTTTTTAACTATTTTTTTGTAATTTATAAGAATATCTCCTTTTGAGGAGACAACTTTTAGACTATCACCTGCTAATTTGCCTCTTCCTATAATTTTTAGATAGATATACTTGGGTTTTTTATCATCTTTTTTTTGAAGGATACCTGTTGATTGAGATAATTTTTCTAAATCGTCATGTAAATTCTCTCCTGAAAATGATACGGTGCAGTGTATATCAACCAGTTTTCCGTTTTTATAAATGTTCAGACAGAGATTATATGCCGTAGCAATCCAGGATATAGTAGGTTGAATGAGATATGCATAATTCTCATCTGTAGGATATTTTACAACGTTTTTAAAATGCTCCTCAAAGAAAGAAAATATAACAGGCGAGTAACTTCTCGGCAGATTTTTTACTTCTGGTCTTTTTACTGCTACTAACTCTGCATTTACACAGGTTGTAGATAAAAGAAGTAACAAAATAAAAAATTTCTTCATTCTACCATTCTTTCTTCGAGCTTCCTCTTTGCAGATTCTCTTGTTATTGCTAATAGACCCGTTCTTGCAATATCTTTTATACCGAAAGGTCTCAATAAGTCTATAAAAGCTTCTATCTTTTCTCTATCTCCGGTTATTTCAACTGTATAAGTATCAGTATAAACATCAACTACCTTTGCCCTGAAAATTGATACAAGCCTCATTATTTCATCTCTTGCCCTATCTTCTCCTGCATGAACCTTTATTAGGGCAAGTTCTCTTTCAATATGTGGAACATTTGTTATATCCCTAACTCTTATGGTTTCTATAAGTTTTCTCAGCTGTTTTATTATCTGTTCTATAATTCTCTCATCACCTTCTACAACAATCGTAATCCTTGCTATATTGGGTTCATTTGTTTTTCCAACTGTAAGACTTTCTATATTATAACCTCTTCCTGCGAAAAGACTTGTTATTCTTGTTAAAACCCCAAAGTTATGTAAGACTCTTACTATTATTACATGTTTTCTTATTTCTGTTTTTGTTTCTGGCCTAACCTTTACAGTAGTTAAATTTTCTGACATTTTAGCTACCTCAAATTTTTTTAACCGACAAGATACATTGTCTCGGCTTCACCTTTTTGTTTTGGGCTTACTATCATATCTCTGTAACTTTTTCCTGCAGGAACCATAGGAAGAACATTTTCTTCCCTGTCAACAACGAAATCCATTATTACTGGTCTATCGTTTATCTTCATTGCTTTCTCAAGTACAGATTTTACCTCTTCCGGTTTTTTTGCCCTTAGTCCAACAGCTCCCATGGATTCAGCGAGTCTAACAAAGTCTGGATGGACGGCTAAACATACAGATGAGTACCTACTGTCGTAAAACAACTGCTGCCACTGTCTTACCATTCCTAAGAACTCGTTATTTATAATAGCTATTTTCACAGGTATTCTATATTGAACAGCCGTTATGACATCCTGCATGTTCATAACAAATGAACCGTCTCCTTCTATAGCAAAAACTATTTTATCGGGATTTCCTATTTTTGCTCCAACGGCAGCAGGGAAACCGTATCCCATAGTTCCAAGACCCCCTGAATTTAAGAACTGTCTTGGATATCTGTATTTGTAAAACATTGCTGCCCACATCTGGTGTTGACCAACGCCGGCAGTAATTAGAGCCTCTCCACCGGTAATATTGTAAATCTCTTCTATAACATACTGTGGTTTAATAATCTTGCTTGTTTTGTCATATGTTAAAGGATGCTTTTCTTTCCATTTTTTTATCTGCTTTAACCAGTTTTCTCTGGCTTTTACCCATTCTATAGGTTTTTTATTAAGCTCTCTTAAAAGTTTGCTTAAAACTACTTTTACATCGCCAACGATAGGAACATCAACTGTTATATTTTTACTTATTGAAGCAGGATCTATATCTATATGTATGATTTTTGCTTCAGGTGCAAATTCCTGTATTTTACCTGTTACTCTATCATCAAACCTTGCTCCAACAGCAATAAGTAAATCGCTGTGGTAAACAGCCATATTCGCATAGTATGTTCCGTGCATACCAAGCATATGAAGTGCAAGGGGGTGAGTCTCATCAAAGGCACCTTTCGCCATGTTTGTAGTCGTTACAGGTATTCTTGTAAGTTCTGCAAGCTGCCTGAGTTCCTCCGAAGCTCCTGATATAACAGTTCCTCCACCTACATAAAGAACAGGTCTTTTGGCTTTTCTTATAAGTTCTGCCGCTTTTTTTATCTGAAAGGGATTTCCTTCATAATGAGGCTTGTATCCTGGAAGGGCGTCAAGAACATCTTTTTCTGTGGGCATTTTATAATCATATTCCTGCTGGGTTATATCCTTCGGTATATCTACAAGAACAGGACCAGGCCTTCCGGTTTTTGCAAGGTAAAAGGCTTCTCTAAGTATAAGTGCAAGATCCTTTATATCTGTTACAAGAAAGTTATGTTTTGTTATAGGTCTTGTAATGCCGACAACATCAGCTTCCTGAAATGCATCCGTTCCTATATAGCTTGTTGGAACCTGTCCTGTTATAGCTACGAGAGGAACTGAGTCCATATATGCTGTTGCAATTCCTGTAACCAGATTTGTTGCTCCTGGTCCTGAGGTTGCAAGAACAACGCCTACTTTTCCTGTGGCTCTTGCGTATCCATCTGCCATATGGGCTGCAGCCTGTTCGTGTCTTGCAAGAATATTTTTAAGTGGAGCATCAAACAAAGCGTCATAAACTTCCATTATAGCTCCACCGGGAAGTCCGAAAACAGTATCTACTCCTTCTTCAATAAGAACATCTATAACAATATCTGCACCTCTTTTTTTCGGCATAATTTTAACCTCAGTAAGAAATATAAATGATTTTAAAATATTATACGCTTAAATTGTTGATTTGTATAATCATTATCATACTTAGGGATTAATTCCTCCACTGATTAGCAAAGATTTCTATATCCCTTAAAGCCCTTTTTGCCTTCAAAAGCTTCCTTTTCTTCTTATCTCTTACTTTTTTGTTAAGCTCAGGTAAGAGTGAAAAGTTTGGATTCATTGGCTGGAGTTCTTCTTTTGGCTCTGTTATATATCTGACAAGACCTCCAATCATTGTAGTTTCAGGTGGAATAACAGGTTCTTTGCCTTTCAACATTCTTATAACATTTATACCTGCCAGTAATCCTGTGGCAGAAGATGCTGAATAACCTTCAACACCTGTTATCTGTCCTGCGAAAAGTATTTTTGGATATTTTTTGAGCTGAAGCGTTGGTTCTAATACCTTTTGGGATTGGATAAATGTATTTCTGTGTATAGATCCAAGCCTTACAAAATTTGCCTTTTTTAAGGCAGGTATAAGTCTGAATATTCTTTTTTGTTCTGGATACTTAAGTTTCGTTTGAAATCCCACTAAAGATAGAAGGGTTCCTTCTATGTTTTCTTTTCTTAACTGTACAACTGCAAAAGGCTGTTTACCTGTTTTTGGATCTACCAGTCCTACAGGTTTCATTGGACCAAAAAGTAAAGTCTGTTTCCCTCTTCTTGCTATCTCTTCAACAGGAAGACATCCTTCAAAAAATACAGCTTTCTCAAAATCCTTAAGGGGAACCTGTTCTCCATTTATAAGCTCGTTGTAAAAGATCTCATACTCCTCTTCTGATAAAACACAGTTAAAGTAATCCCCTTTACCTTTGCCATACCTATCGCCCCAGAAACCTTTAGAATAATCAACGGTTTCTGCATCTACTGTTGGAGCTATAGCATCGTAGAAATATAGATATTCTGCACCTGTTAATCTCTGGATAACTTTTGAGAATGCCTCTGATGTTAAAGGACCTGTTGCTATTATTATAAAATCATATTTATCAGGGATCTGTATAACTTCTTTTCTAATTATTTTTATATTTGGATGATTTTCCAGGATCTGTGTAATCTTTTCTGAAAATTTTTTTCTATCTACAGCAAGTGCTCCCCCTGCAGGAACACTAAATTGTTCGGCAACACTGATCACAAGAGAGCCCAGCATCCTCATCTCTTCTTTTAAAAGACCTGCTCCCGTGGTTATATCCATTCCTCCAAGTGAGTTGGAGCATACAAGTTCGGCAAATTTATCTGTTCTGTGGGCAGGGGTTGATTTTAAAGGTCTCATTTCAAAAAGATCCACTTTGAAGCCGTATGTTGCTATTTTAAATGCCGCCTCACTACCAGCTAAACCTCCTCCTATTACAGCTACTCTTCCCATAATTTACATTCTCAGCTATTATTTTTTTCAAGTTTAAATAAATATTTAAGTACAAAAGGGGGTACAAGTGTTGTAAGTATAACGATAAACACAAGAACAGAATATATCTCGTTTGTAAAAATTTTCACCGATCTTCCAAGTTCAGCGAATATAAGTCCTACCTCGCCCCTTGGGATCATAGATGTTCCTATTATAATTCTTTTTAGATTGTCCATTTTTCTTATTAAAAAAGCACCGCCAAGTTTGCCAATAACCGCAATAATTAGTAAGACTACTGTAAGGAGCCAGAAGTCAACCGACGTAAAATCTATAACTCTCAGATTCATTGAAAGACCAACCGTTACAAAAAATATAGGTGTGAATAGATATATTAGAGGTCTCATCTGCGACTCAAGTTTATCAACGAAGTTTGGATCAGCTTTTAGAGCTATTCCGAAAGGAAGGAAAAATCTTCTTGAAAGTGCTATGCCTGCTGCAAAAGCACCAATTATCTCAGGTGCTCCAAAGAGATGGGCAACATAAGCGAAAAATAGAATAAGTGAGACAACTATTGTAGGTATAAATCCCGGTAATCTCCTATATCTACTGTCGTACATATGTATAAACTTTGACATAACAGCTGCAAGAAGAGGAGCTGCTGTAAAGAAAAAAGCAACAAGGAGAATTATCTTAACTGTATTTTCTAAATTAACTTCTCCTGTCAAAGCAAAATCAGCAAGTATAACAAGAAGTATAACGCCTATTACATCGTCAAGAACAGCTGCACCTACAACAACCTGAGCAGCAGAGCTTCTTTCTTTGCCGAGATCTTTTAAAACCCTTATAGTGATTCCTATGCTTGTTGCTGTTAACGTTCCGCCGATGAATAGGGATACTATAAGTGGTAGGTTAAACATATAGTAACTGATTACAAATCCGCCAACAAATGGAACTATAGCTCCAAAGAGAGCAACAATTACAGATTTTACACCCTCTTTCTGTAATTTTTTAATATCTGTTTCCAGTCCGACCTCAAAAAGAAGAAGAATTATTCCAATCTCTGCTATGATTCTTATAATATCATTAACTTCAACTATTCCAAGAAGGCTTGGTCCAAGTAAAATCCCAGCGAAAACTTCCCCTAAAACAGGAGGCATTTTTAAATAAGAAAAAATTTCAGCAAATATTCTTGCGGATATAAGAATCAAAAAAAGGTCAAGAATAAACTCGTGCATTTCCATAGTACAGACCTGTCTCCTTTATTTTATTTTTATTTTAGAAAAGGAAAAATTGAGAATCTCTTTTTGAGACTAATATTTACTTCCAGCTTTCGTCCCCGGTTTTAAATACTTCCTTTTTCCAGATTGGGGCTCTTGCTTTTGTTTCATCAACTATATATCTGCATGCTTCAAAGGCTTCCTGTCTATGTCCTGACCAGACAGCAACAAGAAAAGAGGGAACAGTAACTGGAACCACACCTGTCCTGTGATGTACAACAGCATACTTTATACCAAACTTTTCTTTTGCCTCTGTTATTATCTCGTTTATAACCTTTTCAGCCATAGATGTATAAGCTTCATAATGAAGCTCTATAACGTCGCCGTCTTCAGGTGCTGATCTTGGAATACCAAGAAATATATCCACGGCTCCTGCTGTCTCGTCTTTGTAGCTGTTTAGAACATCATTAATGTTAAACCAGTTTTCGCCTATATATATTTGTGGAACAGCCATCTCAAACTCCTAACAGCTTTTTCCATTTTCTACAAACTTTTCATACTGGACTTTCTGGTAACAGTTAGAACCAAGAAAGTCTAAAAGAGTAACAAAATCTCTTTTCTCTACATAACCAGGTATAGTGTATATTGGTTTGTAATTTTTTGCAGGATCAAAAACAACTATTGTTGGGTATCCCTGAACTCTATAAGCAAAAGTTAGTGCCTGTTCGTTCATCTTCTGTTTTGTTTCAGGATCTGTAACTTCTCTTTCACCATAAACGTTTATTATTGCTATAGCTGTTTTATTTTTGACAAGCGACTGTTTAAAATCTAAATCATCAAGAACTTCCTTGTGGAGTTTTGTACAGTACTTACAGTCTTCAGACTCAAATATAAGTATAAGAAACTTTTTTTCTTTCATAGCTTTTTGTATAACAGGTTCAGGATCTATCTTGAATTTTTCTGATACGCCTTCTTCTGTTTTTTGTTGGCACGAAAATGCTATAATCCCAAATATCATAAATAAAACTGAAACTACCCTTATCATACTTTTCACCTCTTTTTATTTTAATTTTGATAAAGCTTCCTTTATCCTTTTCATTCCTTCTTTTAGATTTTCCATAGAAGTAGCATAGGAAAGTCTTATATAACCCTCTTTTCCAAAAGCACTTCCAGGAACAACAGCCACCCTGGCTTCCTCCAACAAATAAGCGGTTAACTCAATATCATTTTTAATATTACCAATAATATATGCTTTAATATTTGGAAATGCATAAAATGCCCCTTTCGGAACGGGACACGTAATACCTTCTATTGATAAAAATTCCCCAATAACGAAGTCCCTTCTCTTTCTGAACTCTTCTTTCATCATAGAGGGAAACTTTCCTTTATCTTCAAGGGCTGCAAGAGCACCATACATCGCGAAAGAGGTGGGATTTGATATTGTCTGGGACTGTATTATAGTTATTTTTTTAATATATTCCTCTTGAGCGGCAACCCATCCAAGACGCCATCCAGTCATAGAGTAGGATTTTGAAAATGCGTTTACTGTGAATGTTATATCCCTTATTTCTTTTGAAAGTGATGCTATACTCACGTGTTCTTCATCGTAGCAGAATTCCTCATAACATTCATCGGATATTATAAGTATATTGTTCTCAAGACATATCTCTCCTATTTTTTCAAGTTCTGTTCTTGGTATTACAGCTCCTGTTGGATTTGAAGGAGTGTTTAAAACGAGAGCTTTGGTTCTTTCTGTGATTTTTTCCTTAAGGCTTTCTGCTGTCAGAACAAAACCGTTTTCCTCAGAAAGTTCCAGTATTACTGGTTTTCCATCACACAGTTTTATCTGTTCTGTGTATGAGACCCAGTATGGTGCTGGAACTATAACTTCATCTCCAGGATTTAGTATTACTGAAAATATCTCATAAAGTCCCATTTTAGCACCAGGAGTTACTATAACTTCAGAGGGAGAATAATCTATGCCGTTTTTCTCTTTAAGCCTTTTTGCGATCCCTTCTCTTAATTCTGGAATTCCTGCTGCGGGAGTGTATCTTGTTTTACCTTCTTTTAAAGCTTTTATAGCTGCTTCTTTAACAAAATCAGGCGTATCAAAGTCAGGTTCTCCTGCTCCGAAACCAATAATATCAATACCTTGTTTTCTAAGTTCTGCTGCTTTTGCTGTTATAACAAGTGTTTGAGAAGGTTTTACTCTCAAAACTCTTTCTGAAAAATTCATAGTCGCACCTCTGGAAATTCTTTTAACAAATTATATGTTAAATAAAGTCTGATTTGAATATTATAGGAATATTAAAATAGTGTTATGAGAAAAAAAGAAAGGCTTGATAAACTTCTTGTTGAGAAAGGGCTGGTTGAGAGCAGGGAAAAAGCACAGCGTCTTATAATGGCAGGGTATGTTTTTGTATATGGTCAGAAAGTTGATAAAGCAGGTGTAAAGATCCCTGTAGATGCTGAAATTTCTATAAAGGAAAAGGAGAAGTATGTATCAAGAGGGGGTTACAAACTTGAAAAAGGTATAAAGTATTTTAGCTTCAATGTTAAGGATAAGGTCTGTATAGATATAGGATCTTCAACAGGAGGATTTACAGACTGCCTTTTACAGAATGGAGCAAGGAAAGTATATGCGGTTGACGTGGGAACACACCAGCTTCATGAGAAACTCAGAACTGATCCGAGAGTTATTGTCATGGAAAAAACAAATGCAAGATATCTTACCGGAAAAGATTTTCCTGAAAAAATTGAGTGTTTTGTTTCTGATCTTTCTTTTATCTCCATACTTAAAGTGCTTCCTGAGATATGCGATCTTTTTAAAGATTTTGCCGAAGGGGTAATTCTTATAAAACCACAGTTTGAGCTTTCAAGGAAAGAGGTTAAGGCTGGTATCGTAAAAGATCCAGTACTTCATGAAAAAGCTGTTAAAAAAGTGGTTAAAGGTCTTGAGGAAAGTTGTTATTGTGTTAAGGGAATTACCTACTCTCCTATAAAAGGACCGAAGGGAAATATTGAGTTTTTATGTTATCTTTTTAAGAAGCCAGATGATTTTAGATGTAAAGAAAAAATTGATCAGGATTATATTAAAAAGATTGTTTTGGAGGCTCACAAAGTTTTAGAAAAGGACTGATAAATGGAAGTTCTGGATTATCATAAACTTAAGATATTTAAAACGGTTGCAGATACAGGTAGTTTTTCAAAAGCTGCTCAGCTTTTATTTCTTTCGCAACCTACAGTAACCTTACAGATAAAAAAGATTGAAAATTATCTTGGCGTAACACTTTTTAAAAGGGATAAAAAAAATGTTTCACTTACGGAAGAGGGAAAAATTCTGTATGAGTATGCATCAAGAATTATTGACGATTATTTTCTAATGGAAGAAAATCTTTCGTATATAAAAGGGAGTTTAAGAAAAAACCTTGTCCTTGGAGCAAGTACGACTGTAGGCGAGTTTTTCCTCCCAGATCTGATATCTGACTTCTTGAAGAAAGCTCCAGATATTAAGGTACATATTTTTATTGGGAACTCAAAAGAGATAGAGGAAGGGATTCTCTCAAAAAGCTTTTATATAGGCGTTATTGAAGACGAGATCAGTTCAAGTAAGCTTGAGAGAATGGGTTTTTTTAAAGACGAAATCATTTTAATAGGAGCAAATACAGATATAAATCCCGATTCGGTGGGTCTTGAAGATCTTAAAGATTTTAAGTTTATTTTTAGGGAAAAAGGATCTGGAACAAGAAATGTTGTTGAAAAAGTCTTAAAAGAGAAAGGTATAGAGATTAAACCATTTATGGAAGTAGGAAGTAGTAAAGCTATAACAAAGATAGTTTCAAAATCAGATTATCTTGCTTTTGTTTCAAGACTTGTTGCAAAAGATGACATAAAATATGGAAAGCTTAAAGAGATCAGGATTAAGGGAGTAAAGATAAACAGATATTTTTCATTTATAACCCAGAAAAATGTAAGACTTCCAAAGTTAGAAAGGGAATTTCTTCAGTTTTTATTAAATAACACCACTTTTTAAGATATCATGAAGGTGAACAAGTCCTATTGGCTTCTTCTTTTCAACAACAGGCAGAACAGTAATACTGTATCTTTCCATGATCTCAAGAGCCTCAACTACAAGGATATTGCTGGTTATATATTTCGGGTTTTTCGTCATCGCTTCAAAGGTCAGACTTTTGTCTATACTTCCCCCTTTCTTTATAAATCTCCTCAGATCACCATCTGTTATTATTCCTGTTAAATTTCCTTGGTTGTTTACTACTAATGCTGTACCAAAACCTTTTTCTGACATTACTATAACAGTCTCTTTAAGCTCTGTTTCTGGATAAACAACAGGAAGCTCATCTCCTTTATGCATTATCTCAGACACTCTCATAAGTTTTCTACCTAAAGAACCTCCAGGATGGAACTTTGCAAAGTCCTCGGCTGTAAAACCTCTCATCTCTAAGAGAGCGACTGCCAGTGCATCACCAAGGGCAAGTGTTGCCGTTGAAGAGGATGTTGGAGCAAGGTTTAAAGGACAGGCTTCCCTTTCTATGTTTAAGTAAAGGTGTATATCGCTTTCCTTTGCAAGGGTTGAGTTTAGATTATTTGTTATAGATATAACCTTATTTCCCCATCTTTTGATTGTTGGAATGATAGCAAGAAGTTCTGGTGTTTCGCCGCTATTAGATATGGCAAGAACAATGTCTTCTTTTGATATCATTCCAAGATCACCGTGTATAGCTTCTGCAGGATGTAAAAAGAAAGAAGGAGTTCCTGTAGAAGCAAGAGTTGCAGCTATTTTTTTCCCAACAAGGCCTGATTTTCCCATTCCTGTAACAACAACTTTACCTTTTGTTTTAAGTATTAGATTTACAGCCATGTCAAAGCTACTGTCTAATGCTGTTATAGTTTTCTGTATAGCATTTTTTTCTTCTTCCAATACTTTTTTTCCAATTAATGAAGGAATCTTACTTTTCATCTGAAATTCCATCTAATCCCTCGTTATTGTTTATATTACAACCTGAACAGTCTGAGCATCCAGATTGAGGAGAAGTCAAAACTTTTATACTCATTTTATCTATCTGATCAAATTTTATTATATATGGAGATCCCTCCATATCTGTAAACTCAACATACTCCCTTATAAAATCAAAATTTTTAACCCTGTATATTTTTCCATTTATCTCAACTTCAGAATCTATCTCAGGTAGATTTTTTCTAAACTCATAATTGTCTGTCTCAAAAGAGAGACAACACATAAGTCTTCCACAAACACCTGTGAATTTTGCTGGTGTTGGGGGGAGATTTTGTTCTTCAAGCATCTCAACATTTACAGTATCAAACTTATCCATAAACAGACTGCAGCAGCATTCATTTCCGCAAACGCCGACAGCCCCAAACATCTGAACACCATCTCTAACACCAACCTGCCTCATCTCAATTCTCATTTTAAGTCTCTTAGCAAGTTCCCTTACGAGCTGTCTGAAATCAACTCTTCCTTCAGAAACATAGTAAAACATTATCTTTGATCTGTTTATAGGAATATAAGCTTTAAGCAGATTCATTTTTAAACCAAGCTTTTCAGCAAGTTTTTTACAGGTTGTTAGAGCAGTTTCAGACTCTTTTTCGTGCTTATCAAATATATTTATATCTTTTTTTCCTGCTTTTCTTAAAAATTTATAAGGGGGAGGGTTTTCCTTATCAGGAATTGCATAACCTACAACAAGAACAAGCTCTTCACCTTTTTCTGTTTCAATAACGATAAAATCTCCTTTTTGGATTGTTTCAGGAACTTCATCTACCTCATGGAATTTATGAGTATCTAAAAATCTAATTCTGACAGTTCTTTTTTTCAGTTCTTTATCTTTTTTATCTATAGTTTTAACCATTATTTCCTCCTACGTTTTAAGATTAAAGTAAAGACCTTCAACAGCCAGCTTCTTCTTTACTCCTTTTTCTAAAGCTTTCTTAAAGAGTACGTATTCTTTTAAAAATTTCTCATAGAGACTCAAGGATACTTCTCCCTTTAAAGATCTTCTGTATAAAATTTTCTCAAGTATATCAAAGATTACAAGAATATCATTTATTTCAAGTCTTTCAAGTATCTCAGCAAGATTAATAATGCCTTCTGGATGAAGATTTTTTATCGCCAATAGATTGTAAAGATCTTTTGCGTATTTAAAAAGGTTTTCATTGTTTAAAATTTTCATAGGTAGGCATAGACTTCCTTCTGAGAGAGATGTTAAGATTTTTGCTTTTCCTTCGTCTATACCTTTAAGTTTTAATATGTCGTGTATCTCTTCTTTACTTAAAGGTTTAAATGTTATTTTTTGGCATCTTGAAACTATTGTTGGTAGTAATGCGTTTTTATTTGATGTTGTAAGAATAATTAGAGTATTTTCAGGGGGTTCTTCAAGGGTTTTTAAAAAACTGTTGCTGGCTTCTCTGTTCATTTTCTCAGCTTTTTCAATTATTACAACTTTTCCTCCTTTTGTTTTGAGCTTTAGAAATTGTATGACCTCCCTTATCTGTCCTATTTTTATCTCCTTATCATCTTCAGGAGATACTATTTTTATATCAGGATGAGGATTAAGATCTGTTCCCTCATATATGTTTGAGATTGTATTTCTAACTAACCGACAACTTTCACATTTATCGCATCCAAAACCGTATTTTTTTTCGCACAGGAAACCCTTTGCTGTTTTTAAAGCTATAAGTTTCTTACCTATACAATCCTTTCCTTCGAACAGAAGGGAGTAAGAACTGTAATTTTTATCAAGATATAGTCTTATGATCTCTTTAGTCTCTTCATGTCCTAAAATTTTCATAACGTTAAATTATATCTCTTTTTTTCAAAATCTCTAAGATTTCATAAAATATAAGATATTTATCTTTTTTTCCATCCAGAACAACAATTCTTTCTTTTTCCATCTCTGCTATTTTTAAAAAACCTTCCCTTAACCTTTTATGAAATACGATATCTTCCTGTTCTATCCTGTCTTTTTTTCTGATTCTGTGTATTCTTGACATACCTTCTTCAACAGGTATGTCTATAAGAAATGTAAGATCTGGGGTTATTCCTTCAGAAGCTGTTTTATTTAGGTTTTTTACAAGTTCTATGTTTAAACCTCTTGCGTATCCCTGATATGCAAGGGTTGAGTCTGTAAATCTGTCAGATATAACGTAGTATCCTCTTTCCAGATAAGGCTTTATAACGTTGTGTATATGAATATTTCTATCAGCTTCATAAAGCATAAGTTCGGCAATAGGAGGAAATATCTCTTGTGAAGGGTTTAAAAGTATTTCCCTGATTTTTCTACCGAGATCTGTTCCTCCTGGCTCTCTGGTTAAGATGGATTTTTTTCTATTTTTAATAAAGTATTCGTACAGCATTTTTGCTTGAGTTGATTTTCCAGCACCTTCTATACCTTCAAATGTTATAAAAAAACCTCTCATAAAGCCTCCTTTATTGATTAAGATCATATATATTTCTGTTAATAGGTATATAATTGATATAAATTTTAAAACAAATTCTGGAGGTATGATATGTCTCAGGAACAAGAAAACAAAATTATCATAGATAGGGATAGGGTTGAACAGGTTCTTGATCAGATAAGACCTATGTTGAGATTTGATGGTGGGGATGTAGAGCTTGTTGATATTGGTGAGGATGGAACGGTATATGTTAGGCTCATGGGATCATGTCACGGATGTGCAATGTCTCTTGTCACACTAAAAGGTGGTATAGAGATGAAGCTTAAAGAGGCTATACCTGAGGTTAAAGAGGTTGTTGCTGTAAATCTTGAACAACCTATGTTTTAAATTTTACTTCTCAGGATCCTTACCTCTCTTAAGAATATATTTCTTATATTGTTCTTTGTATGCATAATTTTTTCCCAAAGCTGAGAAGGTTCCATATCAAAGGAGTGTGCAATTCTGTACAGGAACGGCGAGTTCCTGTATATTTTTGACATTCCTATTCCTTTTATCATTCTCAATCTTGCCTCAACTTCCCTTAGAAATATATAATCATTCAGCATATTGGGAAGATAGGTTCTTACACCCTTGAGTATATTTGTTTCTCTGGATTTATTTATTAATAAGAATATCTGAATTAAGAACTCTATATCCGTTATACCTCCTTTGCCGAGTTTTATATCTATCTCTTCAGGGGTTTCTCTCACAAGCCCTTCAAGTCTTAGTCTCATCTCAAATATCTCTTCTATAAAATTCTCATCAATAGGTCTGGAAAAAAGAAAGTTA
>Ga0256914_1000760_pt1 | contig 31060 bp, 25 predicted proteins | sample HulkmetaG_FD_191571 | JGI IMG/M metagenome (GOLD analysis project Ga0256914, IMG submission 191571) | Hydrothermal chimney microbial communities from Main Endeavour vent field at the Juan de Fuca Ridge, Pacific Ocean - Hulk | ecosystem: Environmental > Aquatic > Marine > Hydrothermal vents ... | reverse complement strand
TATAAAATAGGACTGATTCATCAGTCAAACGGAAGAGGAGGAATTAACTCAAGGTCTTGGAATAGATTATATCTGCAGGGTTTTATGAAATATAAAGAAATATCTATCTCATCTAAAGTGTGGTACAGAATACCGGAGAGAAAAAAAAGATATCCTCTTGATGCAAATGGTGATGACAATCCGGATATTTGGAATTATCTTGGATATGGTGACTTGAAAATAACTATGCCGTATAAAAAACAGTTGTTTTCTTTGACTCTAAGGGATAATTTAAGGTTTCACGGTAACAATAAAGGCTCTATAAAATTTGATTGGAGTTTCCCATTGATTAAAAACAGTTTATACATATATATTCAAGCTTTTAGCGGATATGCAGAAAGTTTGATAGACTATAACCGAAGAAATAATAAAATCGGTATAGGATTTGCCATATCAAGGTAATTGGGTGATTATTCGGCTATAAGAGATAAATTTTCTTCACAAAGCTTTTTCCAGCTATTTTTATCTTTAATTTTTATACAGTTTTCAAATGCTTTTTTTGCACCGTTTTTATCATTTAGTTTTAGCGATAATGCCCCGATTTCATAATATATTCTTGATTTTACAGAGGATTTATTAAATCTTTTTGCCATATTTTTTAAAATTTTAATTGCCTCACGGTTTTTGTTCAATCTTTTTAATGATGCAACATATTCAAACTCTATTTGCGGAGAAAACGGATAGCTTTTAAATCTATTTTGAAGTTTTATGATTTTATCCGCATATTTTACAATCATAAAATCATCCGCTCTTTGTTTTGACAATTCTATAATTTTTTTATAAATTTCTACATTTTTAAAATTATTGGCAAACTTTTTATCTATTGTTTGTGCAATCTGCAGAGCTTTGTCATATTTTTTTAAGCCGAATAGGGCAAAAAACTGATAGTATAAACCGTTTTTCAAGTATGATTTTTTGTCAAAACTGTTTGATAAGGAAATTATATCTTTTGTTATAGCATACAATTTATCAAAAGATTGTTTTTTTAGAAGTGATTTGGCTTGCATATCAAGCCAAAAAAGCTTATCATCAATAGTTGTTTTTTTCTTTAGTGCTTTTTGGCTTAGTAAGATAGCTTTGTTATAGTTGTATGTTTGAAGATAACATTTTACCAACTCTTTTTGATTTATTTTTTTGGTGATATTATACTCTTGTATATATTTAACAGCCTTCAGACAATCTTTTGCATCAAGTGCCAAAACAGCCAAATGCCAAGCAGCTTCTTTTTTTAATTTGTTTACCGTGTTTTTATTTTTAAAATTGACTTCAAGTTTGTTTAACTCTATAAGCGCTGTTTTATAATTTTTATTTTTAATAAGTAATTTAGCTTTAAGGATTGCCGCTTTTTCGTAGATTTTTCCTGATTTGTATCTATCGATAAGCTTGTCATAATAGTTTAAAAGTTTTGTGCTGTTTGTCTCATTTGTTTCAAAAAATATTCCATCAAGATTTTTTTTGACTTCATCTACATAGTCTCCGTATTTGTATAAAGAGAGATATTTTCTATAATAATAAGAAGCCTTTTTGTAGTTTTTCTCCTTTGCATACAAATCTCCCAAACTTTTTATGACCGATTCTTTTAAGTCGGGTTCTTTTTTTAATTTTTTTAAAAGATTTTCAAGTATTTCAATAGATGTGTCAGTTATATCTTTAGAGCTTAAATTTAAGGCTAAGTTATATGCCTTTTGATGATTGTTCAGTATAAAATCGGGATTTGCTTTTATAATTTTGTCATAATACTCTTTTGCTTTTTTATACTGTTTTGTTTGCAGATATATATGAGCAAGTCTATCTGCGGCAATAGAGGCAACTTGGATATCTTTTGTAGAATACAAAACATTTTTATAGAGTTGTAAAGCTTTTTGTTTTCTATTTTGTGCATAAAGTGTATCGGCAAAAGAGATAATGCCTAATTTGGTATATTTGTTTTTTGGGTGTTCGGTAATAAGGATATCGTAAAAATATTTGGCATCACTTTCTTGACCTATGCTCTGATAGGCATTTGCTATGTAGTATAAAACTTCCGGTATATTTTGATTTGAGGGAAATTGTTTTATCCATTTTTTGCCTAATTTTATAATTTCATCATAGCTTAAGTCTTCAGTATTTGGATTTTTGTTTTCAGTTTTTAACAGTTGAGTGAGTGCTCTTATATGATAAAGTATAAAATCATTAACAAATATAGAGTTTGGATAATTTTTCAAAGCCTTTTTCGTTTCCAAAATAACAAAGTCATATCTTTTTCTTTCATAGTCATTTTTTATAGATATGTAATCATTGATATCCTTGCTGTTGTTTAGATATCTTATGGGTGTTCCGCTAAGGTCTAATGCACCGATACTCGGAGCAGGTTCTTCTGTGAAATCTACGGGAAAATTAATTCCTTTTTTTAAAAGATTGTTTCGAAGAAAAATCTTTTTCTTATAAAATATAAAAATCCAATGGTTTGAGATTTTTGTTTTTTCATATTTGATAACCTTTTCCTTATATAAGGGTTTATCAACACGATATACTCTTGTTTTATATTTTGGTTTCAAAGTTATCCGGATTGATTTTTTTTTATTATCTATAAAAATATCTACATATTTGGTTTTTTTAGGGGAAATATTTATTTTGGTTTTTCCTGTAATGGTGCATATAAAGTTGTAATGTTTGATATCAAGTATCTTTTTTTTGCATTGAAAAGGCATATTGTTGATAATATGCAAAATATAGTAGTATGAATTATTTTCCTTTGTACTGTTTAGTTTTAAAGTTAAAGCATTTAGATTGATTAGTATGACAAAAGACAGAACTATTTTTTTCACCTTAAAATCTCCTTTTTGCTGGCAATGAATTCCAGCAAAAATTCCTATCGCTAAAGCTACACTTGTCGGCGAGAGAAACAATCATGATTTTTATTTTTATTTGTGTTTTTTGAAACATGATTATTTCATAGATTCATTATATCATTACCTATGGAAAAAATCCATAGGTAATATCTAAAATCCGCTGGCAACTACATAAGAGCTTATCATTTCAAGAAATGGCTCTATGGTAAAAATGGCAAGAATGGTAACTGCTGCGGAAAATCCTACTATTGTTTTAAGTGCTGTAGATGCATTTTTCATATAAGCTACATTGGCTTTGGGGTCAGGTTCTTTTAAAAACATAAATACTACCAGTTTTAGATAGTAGTATGCTGCTATAGCACTGTTTAAAACCATCAAAATAGCAAGAAAAGTATTTCCGCTGTTTATGATAGCACCCAAAAGATAAAGTTTTCCCCAAAATAAAGCAAATGGAGGAACACCTGCGAGAGAAAGCATAAATATAGCCATGATGGTTGCTGCAACAGGTTTTATGGTAACCATTCCGGCAAACTTTTGGTATGGATGATCATATTTTGCACTAAATTCACTTCTTTTGTACCTGCTTATCCAAAGCATTGCAAAAGCCCCGAGGTTTGTAAAAGTAAACATAATCCAGTATAAAAAAAGTGCATTATGAGAAGCTGTGGTATTTACGAGTACTGCAGTCATAACAAAACCGGCATGACTTATAGAGCTATATGCGAGCATTCTTTTTACGCTATCTTGTACCAGAGCCATAATATTGGAAAAAGTCATTGTTATTATGATGATGACATATAATACATTATATACCCACTCATTTCCTGCAGTTATAAATATATCAAAAAATCTTAAAGCCACTATAAGCCCTGCTATTTTTGGAACTATAGATATATATCCTGCAGTTGCCGCACTAGCTCCTTCATAAACATCCGGAACCCATGTATGAAACGGTATAAAAGAGAGTTTAAATCCAAGTGCGGCAAACATAAAAGCTACTGCACCAAGAAGTCCGAGCTGACTCGCAAATGAATCCAAGGCTATAACTTTTGCAATTTTGTGAAGCTCTATGCTTCCTGTAACACCGTAAATGAGCATAGCTGAAAATACAAAAAATCCGGCTGCAAGTGCACCCATGGTAAAATACTTAATAGCTGCTTCAAAAGATTTTTCAAGATTGTGCAGTGCAATTATGGTGTATAAAGACAAGCTGGCAGTTTCAAGTCCGATGAATATTAACATTAAGTTGTCAGTTGCAACCATAAATTGAAAACCGGCAGTCATAAATAAAAATAATGCAAAAAATTCCGGATGTGAATATTCATGAAATCTTTTAGAAGTCAGAGATAAAGGAATAAACAGCATAGAAGCAACAAGTATGATAATTTGACCAAGTGTCGCAATGCCATCACTAAGAATCATATCAAACATTCCCCTGCTTGGACCGCTATATCCCAAAACTACTCCGAGGTCTATAACAAGAACCAATATGCTAAGCATTACATAAAGGCTTTTTGACAAATTTTTATTGATCAAATCTATACAAAGTATCCCCAGCCCTCCAAGTATAACTATAATCATAGGCATAAGCGTACTTATATGAAGTGATGACAGGCTTATTGTTATTGTATGTAACATTATTTTGCCTCCTTAGCTTTTTTGACTACAAGAAGTCTCTCTTTGGCTTCAGGAGTCTGTGCTTTTAGTTGCATTAAGTTTAGCATCTTTTTTACACTGCTATCAATGGGAGTAAGTATCGGTTTGGGGTAAACACCAAGCCAAATAACAACCAATACCAATGGAACAAGTGCCATTAATTCCTTTTTGTTTAAATCTTTTAATTTTTCATTTTCTTTACTTTTTGATTTGCCAAAAAATGATTCTCTAAAGAGATTTAGCATATATATGGCCCCAAGAATAATACCTGTTCCCCCAAGGGCAGTCATAACAGGTGAAACTTTATAAAAACCGACAAGCGATAAAAATTCTCCTACAAAACCCATAGTAAGAGGAAGTCCTACCGACGACATTAAAATAATACCAAATATAGTAGCATATTTTGGCATTATTGAAGCCAAGCCTCCAAATTCACTCATAAGTTTTGTATGTCTCCTGTCATATATAACTCCAACCAACATAAACAGTGCCCCGCTTACTATACCGTGGCTTAACATAAAAAATACCGAACCTGTTATACCCTCTGCATTCAGTGCAAAAGTACCTAAAACTATAACGCCCATATGCGAAATGGAACTGTATGCTATAACCTGTTTCATATCTTTTTGTGCAAAAGCCACCATTGCGGTATAAATGATCATTATAATTGCTAAAGTGGCAATAAACGGTGTAAAATAAACTGAAGCATCCGGAAACAACGGTAATGAAAATCTAACAAAACCGTATGTACCCATTTTTAACAGTACCGCAGCCAAAATAATCGAACCGATTGTCGGGGCTTGCCCGTGGGCATAAGGAAGCCATGTGTGAAATGGAAACATAGGAACTTTAATGGCAAAACCTATAAAAAATGCTATAAAGAGTATAATTTGCAAATTGACAGGTATAACTAAAAGTTGCCAGTCGGTTATGGAAAATGTCCAAATGCCCGTAACACTGTGGAAATAGTTTGCCAGGTACAATATGCCTATAAGCATTATAAGTGAACCGGCAAATGTATATAAGAAAAACTTTACTGCGGCATATACTCTAAGTTTACCTCCCCATGCTCCTATAATATAAAGCATCGGCACAAGGGATAATTCCCAAAAAAGATAAAATACTATAACATCAAGTGCACTGAAAACTCCAACCATTGTCATTTCCAAAACCAAAATGGTTATAACCAAATTTTTGATATCTTTTTCAATATTAAGTGCTATCAGAGATATCATTGTCATAAAAGTACTAAGTATAATTAGAAATAAAGATATTCCGTCTATTCCGATATGATAGTTTATGCCATATGCACTAATAAGCGGAAAGTACTCAACAAACTGGAAGTTATTGCCGGCCGGATTATAGTTAAACCACAAAGCAAGAGAGAGTAAAAATTCAACAGTTGCTATGGATATACCGTAAGCTTTTATGCTATCCTTACTTACAATAAAACCCAAAACCCCTGCAAATAGAGGAAAAAATATAATTAATGATAATAAATGATCCATCAACCGCTCCTTTACTTAGCCGGATAAAATATAACTGCCAAAAGCAACAATACCAATAAACCAAAGACCATCAGTCTTAGCATATTGGATAAATTACCGCTTTGCATAACTCTTGCTTTATCACCACTTTTATAAAGCACTTTGGCAATAGCATCAACTGTCATATCAACTATCGCAACATCAATCTTTTGCCATAAAAATGCAGATATTGCAATATATGGTTTTACTATACACTTATCATAAAAGGCAGGTATATAGTATTGGTTTGCCAAAAGTTTGTATACGGGATACTTTTCAACTTCTTTGCTAAAACCGCCCGTGGTGTATTTGTAAACTGCATATAAAATACCACTAATAGCAATACCTAAAGTTATAACCATAAGTATATAGCTCATAAAATGAGGTTCTATTTCAGGTTCAAATTTTGGCAGAAGATCAGTAACAAATTCATAAAATCCATGTTCGCTAAATCCTCCAAAAGTTGCAAAAAGTGCAAGCGGAGCCATTGCCCAAAGCATTAAAGCTCCAGCTTCATGAGGATGAAAACCGTATCTTTTGTATCTCTCTTCTCCAAAAAAGACCAGCATAACCAGTCTAAAACTATAAAATGCTGTCATGCCCGCACCTATCCATAGCATTGCCCAAAGGATATAAGCATGTTCGCTGAAAGCAACTTCTAAAATTTTATCTTTACTGAAAAATCCTGCAAACGGATAAATTCCTGAAAGTGCAAGTGAGGCAATAGTCATAATAACCATAGTCCATTTCATTTTGTCACCCAGACCGCCCATCTTTTTGATATTAAGCTCGTCATCCATGGCATGCATTACATTTCCTGCTCCCAAAAATAGAACTGATTTAAAAAATGCATGAGTCATTAAGTGAAAAAGTGCTACCCAGTATGCACCAAGACCGCCCGCAACAAACATATATCCAAGCTGAGACAAAGTCGAATAAGCAATTATCTTTTTAAGGTCATTATGCACCAAAGCCATAGAAGCTGCAAATACTGCAACAAAAGCACCAAGACTTGCTATAAAAAGCCCAACTTCCGGAATTAAAGAAAATACTTGATTTGCCCTTATGACTAAAAATACACCTGCTGTTACCATTGTAGCGGCATGTATCAAAGCTGAAACAGGAGTTGGACCCTCCATTGCATCAGCCAACCAAGTGTGAAATGGAAATTGAGCTGATTTGCCCATAGCACCTATAAATAAAAATATACCGACAAGAGTTAAAGTGCCAATGCTTAGCGAACTTGCTTTTGCAAATACTACATCATACTCCAAACTTCCGAAATTCCAGTAAATTAAAAAGATACCAATTAGCATGCCAAGGTCTGCTACCCTATTCATTATAAAAGCTTCATTTGCCGCCCATGAAGCACTATCTTTATGGTACCAAAAGCCTATTAGAAGCCATGAACAAAGGCCAACACCTTCCCATCCGATAAAAAGTCCTAAAAAGTTATCGCTCATTACGAGAATCAGCATTGAAAAAACAAAAAGTGAAAGATAGATAAAAAATCTATTGAATGATTTATCATGATCCATATACCCTATGGAATAAATATGTATCATAGCCGATACAAATGTAACGGTAACCATCATGATAACCGAAACTTGATCTGCAACAAAGCCAAACGGCACATTAAGACCACCGGCACTAATCCAATCCATAAGTTTTACATGATATGTATGTTCGGCATCTATATTCATCAAAAGATATATGGCACTAAAAGCAGATACCAAAAGCATAAAAGAGGCAAATATGCCGGTTATGAGTTTTTTTTCTTTGTCTCCAAAAAGTGCTGCAAACAGTGAGCCAATCAGAGGAGCAAACAGTGTTATATAAATATACTTTTCCATATCTATCCCTTCATACTTTGCATACTATCAAGATCAATAGTCGATTTTCTTTTATACCAAAGAACCAGCAGTCCAAGACCGACTGCAACTTCGCTGGCGGCTACGGCAATAATAAAAAATGCAAACATTTGACCGGTCATATCGTGAAATTCTCTTGAAATAGCAGCAAAACCAATATTTACCGCATTTAAAAGGATTTCAGTAGAGAAAAAAAGCATCAAAAGATTTTTTCTTCTTACAATTCCTACTAATCCTATTGCAAAAAGTATGGAACTAACTACTAAATAGTGTGTTAAGGTTATCATTTTGCCACCCCCTCTTCAAATTCACTTTTTGCTTCATAATCATTTTTTAAACTCAAACTTATATCCATTTTTTTACTGACAAGTACGATTCCGGCTACCATTGCAACCAAAAGCATTACCGCAGTCAATTCAAACGGAACAAGATATTTGGTGAATAAAATATAGCCAACCATCTTGGAGTTTCCAACTCCTTCTATCATTGGTGTTGATATTATGATATTTTTGGAAATGATAGGTGAAGATACAATTACAACAAGCAACACGGCTATGGCTACGGAAAAAGAGTAAATCATTCTTTTTGCTTTTATTTTTTCCTTTACATCTTTTGCCGTATCTATAAAAATCATACCAAAAGCATATACTGCCATTACGGCTCCGCTATATACTATGATTTGCACTACCCCTAAAAAGTCAGCATCAAGCAAAAAGAAAAAACCGGATATAAAAATCATACCTCCTGCTAATGCCGTCATGGAGTAAAGGGCATTTTTACTAAATACTACTATACTAAACAGCGTAATCGTTAAAAACGAAAACAGATAAAATGCTATTATTTCATACATATTGCATCCTTAATAAGCCAATGGTGTTTTTTTGATAAATTTATCAGCATCTTTTCTTGGTGCACCAAATCCCGGAAACTCTTTTTGTTTTCCGGCTTTAAATATTTCTAACGGGGTCAATAAATCCTCCTTTTGTGCAAATTCCGCTCTTTGCTCGCTTGCTACTTCATAATTTTGACCGTGAACAATAGCAAGTTCCGGACAAACTTCAGCACAATATCCACAATAAATACATCTTCCAAAATTAATCGTATAGTCAAGAACTTCTTTTCTACTGTTTTCATCAATTTTGGTGTCTATCCTGATGCAGTTTGCTATACATATCTTTTCGCAAAGCCCGCATCCTATGCATCTGTTTTCTCCACTTTCAAGCAGTCTTTGCAGTCTGTGAATTGCTCTGTATCTTGGCGAAATAGGAAGTTTTTCCAAAGGGTATTTTACGGTATGGATATTAAACTTTATCATTTCTCTTAAAACTATCCATAATCCGACAAAAAGCTCTCCTTTGAAAGTTCTTCTGCAAACCTGTTTAAATTTATCCCACGGATCATGTGCGGGAACTTCAATATCTAAGTATTTATAGCCCTCTTTTATATTTCTGTCTTTAAATTCTTTTAACATAAATCCTCCTCTATACCAGTACAAAACCGGTTATAAGTATATTTAACAAGGCTATTGGCATAAGAACTTTCCAACAAAACCACATTAATTGATCAGGTCTGACATGAGGCCAAGCCGCTCTTACCCATAAAAATGCAAATATGAAAAATGATATCTTAAGCAAAATTGCAATAGCACCCGGTATGAAGCCCCATGGATTAAAGCCTCCTAAAAATAAAATAGAAACTAAAAATGATATGGTAAACATATTGGCATATTCACCTATGAAAAACAAACCCCATCTCATACCGCTGTATTCTGTTGCATAGCCTGAAACAATCTCAGCTTCATGTTCCATAAGATCAAACGGGGTTCTGTTTGTTTCTGCATATCCGCTGATTAGAAACAAAATAAATGCAATCGGCTGTTTCCAAATAAGCCAGTCGGTAAAACCGCCTGCTTGATAATTGTTTATATCTATAAGTGAAAGTGAGCCTACAAGCATTAAAGGGGCAAGTGCCGAAAGTCCTGTAACTACTTCAAATGAGAGAAGTTGTATAACAGTTCTTGCTGCTCCTAAGAGACCCCATTTGTTGGATGAACTCATACCTGCAAGAAGCGGTCCGTACATTCCGACACCCATAACACCTATGATAAATAAAATGCCAACATCAATATCTGATACTATAGGATGTACCGTATAGCCAAATATGGTAAATTCAGGCAAGATAGGAAGTGCCGAAAGTGCTGTAAAAGCCGCAGTTGCCGAAATAACCGGAGCTATGATAAATATTGGTCTTACTACATTTTGTGGAATTATATCCTCTTTTGTAAAAAGTTTTATACCGTCAGCTATAATTTGTAAAACACCATACGGTCCTACATGTGTCGGACCGAGCCTTCTTTGCATAAAGGCAAGAATTTTTCTTTCTACATAAGTGGTAAAACCCGCACCTGCTGAGAAAATTGTTAAAATAACAATAATCTTAACAAGAGTTTCAATAATATATCCTGTATCGCTCATCTCTTACACCTTTTTAAGATTAACTTTTGCATATCTGTATCCATTTTTGAAAATTCCACTAACATCCAATTTTTCATCAAATGTCGGAAGATATGGAATATCGCCTGTTATTTTGTTATCCAATTGGACTTTTGTTGTGATGCTAATATTTTCATTTGAAATTTCAACAATATCATTTTCATTTAAATTGTATTTATCCATAAAATCTTTGGATGCAAATAAAGCCCCATCTCTTTTTAACTGTTTTGCTTTATTGGTAAATTTGCTAAATTGCAAAACCGGCTCACACCTGTAAACCACAATCCCGTCAAAACTTTCTATTTCTTCAAGCTCTTCAGGAATTCTAAGTTTTGTTCTTCTTGATTTGTTTTCAAGCAGATAACCTCTGTGTTCATTTCCCGCATTATCAAAATAATTTGGCAAATCATCAAACTCTATCTCTTTGAAACCTTTTGATTTTGGCAACTCTTTTGTGTAATTTATTGTATATTCCGCTTTAAGCCCCAATTTGTTTGCAATATCATTCAAAGTATAACCGCCATAAGCAACAGCCGCATTTGTAGGAACTACTCTTTTGTCAATATTAACAAAAGTTCCTTCCTGCTGGTTTAGAGCCGGAATATCAAGATCTCCGTCCCCCAATGCACTAAGAGTAAAATCTCCTTTTACATTGTATCCTATGGTATAGTCTCCTTCTTCAAAGTCAAGATCACATATAAGACTTACTCCCAAAGAATTTGTTTGAGGAGGTATGATAACTACATTAAAATCACTGTATCTTTCGATAAGTCCGGCAAGAAGAGCAATATTTTTTGCTCTTTTGTGGGTATATAGGTCTTCTCCGAGGATGAGAGAAAATTTATCTTTTTTTAGTAGAAATTTATCTAATTTTTCATCAAAATTATCAGGAAGTCCTATAATTTCATAAAGTTTATTTGTTTGAACTTCTACTTCTTCTTCTATCTCCTCTTTTATCTCTTTTTCTTCACCGTCGATTATCTCTTTTTTGGTAACAGTTTTTTTCTGTTTTATTTTTTTCACTTCTTTGAAGCTATTTAAAATTTCCGTAATCTCATTTGATAATTCATCTTTTTTTACAAAAAGGTCTATCAGCAGATATAAAATAGCTTCTTCACTTCCGATTTTGTGTTCAATCTGAAGCAAATTTTTTGCATATCCTTGGACAACAGGATCACCTACAGGATGAAAATATAAGCCTGCTCCCTTATTCATGGTAAGTGCATTATTGAAAGCATATCCGGTATTTGGAGAATCTGTTTTTACGGCACTTCCTACACAGACTATAAAGTTGCTTGATTTTATAGTTTTTAAATCGCCTTCAAAGAGCATATGTCCGCTCTGTTTTGAAAACTCATGTAAAAATTCCTTATAAGCTTTGGCTTGAGTATTGATAAGTTTGTATCCGAATTTATCTTTTAATTTTTGCAGAATCAAAGCTTCCTCGTTTGTTATAAAAGAGTCAAATTTTATAGTATCGGCTTTTTTAAAGGCTTCAATTGCACATTCGAAAGCTTTTTTATCTTTTTTTACATTCAAATTTGCAAAGTCAAATCCAAATCTGGCCGCACCGTTTATTTTTTGATAATGAAATTCATTTGTTACTCTAAAGATTTTCTTTTCGGGATTATCAATACTTTCATGTCTTACTTCGTAAAAAATTTGAGAACAATCACTGCTGTGAGGATTTGAAGCAGGAATTTTTTCAAGTTCCCATGCATTTGAATTATACTTAAAATCACTGCTTACAAGTGCTCCGACAGGACATACACTGATGCACTCTCCGCAAAAAGTACAATCTAATTTTTCGCCGGTTACAGTCCCTATAAGAGATTTTTGTAATTTATTCCACATAGCATATGCATCTTTTGGCATACTCTCTTTGTAACCTTTATCAAGTGGTTCGCCACCTCTTTTTACAGTTTTTAAAGCACTGTCTCCTATCATGTCCTTGCAAACTGTTACACATCTTTCACAAACTATACATAATGCAGGATCATAATTGATAAGACCCCATTTTTTTGGACTTCTATCACAATCAGCAATTGCATAGCTTTGAGAATCGACTTGCATATAAAGTGTATTGTTTTGCAACTCACACTCTCCGCTTTGATCGCAAACTCCGCACTGTAGTGGATGATTTACATCATATACTTCCATTATGGAGCGTCTTTCTCGTGCTATCTCTTCATTGTCAGTAATAATTTGCATACCGTCTTTGGCTTTTGCATTGCAAGAATAAACTCTTTTTCCATCTGCTTCAACAAGACAAAGCCTGCATGCCAATGTAGGAGAACACTCGCTTAAGTAGCAAAGAGCAGGTATGTATATACCGTTTCGCCTGGCAATATTCAAGATAAACTCACCTTCTTTAGCTTTGCACTCTATGCCGTTTATATTTACTGTTATGTCACTCATTGCATACTTCCATCACTACTTATTTTGGCTCTAAAGTATCTATACTTTGAGAGCAATTTATTGTTATGTAAAATTGAATCAAACAAAGAAATTTCACCAATGGTTCCTTTAAAGTTTTTATCGGATCTGAATTTTCTTTTTATTTTTAATCCATCCAAGTCAATTTCCACTTCACTTTCATTTTCTATCTTTGCCGCAACCGAAAACTGTAACGAGCCTTCCAAAAATTGTTTTTCTTCGATAGGTTTGCAAAGAGCTGTAAATTCATTGAATTGATGTACCGGCTCACACCTGTAAACCACAATCCCGTCAAAACTTTCTATTTCTTCAAGCTCTTCAGGAATTCTAAGTTTTGTTCTTCTTGATTTGTTTTCAAGCAGATAACCTCTGTGTTCATTTCCCGCATTATCAAAATAATTTGGCAAATCATCAAACTCTATCTCTTTGAAACCTTTTGATTTTGGCAACTCTTTTGTGTAATTTATTGTATATTCCGCTTTAAGCCCCAATTTGTTTGCAATATCATTCAAAGTATAACCGCCATAAGCAACAGCCGCATTTGTAGGAACTACTCTTTTGTCAATATTAACAAAAGTTCCTTCCTGCTGGTTTAGAGCCGGAATATCAAGATCTCCGTCCCCCAATGCACTAAGAGTAAAATCTCCTTTTACATTGTATCCTATGGTATAGTCTCCTTCTTCAAAGTCAAGATCACATATAAGACTTACTCCCAAAGAATTTGTTTGAGGAGGTATGATAACTACATTAAAATCACTGTATCTTTCGATAAGTCCGGCAAGAAGAGCAATATTTTTTGCTCTTTTGTGGGTATATAGGTCTTCTCCGAGGATGAGAGTTTTTTTCTCTAAGGTTTTGCTTGCTTTAAGAATCAAATCTATCTCTTCTTCTGCAACATTGGTTTCAGCACATATATATCCGTCATCCAATTCATCAAAATAGTCTTTTAATTCGTTTGGAATATCTCTATCTTCAAGCAATCCTTTTGTTAAAATTGCAAGCACTCCTTCTTCACTGCCGACTTCATATCTTATGGAGTTGCTTATGATCTCTTTAAGAGCAAAGTCTTCAATCGGGTGTAAATTTATAATTTTTGCACCTCTTCTTTTTAAAGCTTCGTTTACATGAAATCTTACCATCGGGTTGTCAGTTGAGAGTTTAGTGCCTATTGATATAATAAGGTCGCTTTGTGAAATATTTTTTAAATTACCGTTGTATAGTTTATGACCGGTATTGATAGAAAATTCTTCTAAAAATTTTTGATATTCTTTGTTTCCGTAGCTTATAAGTTTATATCCGAATTTTTCTTTTAATTTTTGAAGTATAAAGGCTTCTTCATTGGTAATGATGCCGCTGAATTTTATGGTATCGGCTTTTTTAAAGGCAGTTATTGTTTTGTCTAACAGATCTTTATCTTTTGTTGCATTTTTGTTTGCAAAATCAAATCCAAATCTACCTGCACCGCATAGTGATGCGAATTCATGTTCGTTAACCACTCTTGTTATAATTTTTTCAGGATCATCTATGCTTTTATGTTTTACATCATAATATAAAAAACATCCGCTGCTACAGTGTGAACAACTTGCCGGAATTTTTGTATTTTCCCAAGCATTCGCTTTATATTTAAATTCATTTGATACCATGGCACCAACCGGACAGACACTTATACATTCACCGCATTGTATACATTTTCTCATATCGTTATCTATGGTGGAATTGTATCCGTTTGGCTTAATATAAAGAGCTTTTGCTCCTACAATTTCATTGCAGACCGTTACACATCTCTCACAAAGTATGCAAAGATACGGATCATATCCTAAAATTTTCCATTTTTTATTATTTCTTTTTTGTTCTTTTGCACTAAACTCTTGTGAACTTACTTTAAATTCCAAGGTTTTATTTTGAAGTTCGCACTCCCCGCTTTTATCGCAGATGCCGCACTGCAACGGATGATTAACATCATAAAGTTTCATAATATTTTGTCTGTGTGTAAAAAGCTCAGGCGAATTTGTATGCACAACTATACCGTCAACGGCTTTTTCCTGACAGCTGAGTATAAAACCTTCCACCCCTTCTACTTCGACAGAACAAATTCTACAACTCGCTATCGGGTTTGTTTTGGTAAGATAACACATAGTCGGTATATAAATACCGTTTCTTCTTGCAACCTGCAAAATAGTTTCACCCCGTTTTGCTTGAAGTTTTATTCCGTCAATGGTGATATTTATCATGCTTCACCTCCATCAAGAGGCTTGTTTTTATTTTCTACCGCTACCATGGCTATATAATAGCACCTCATACATCTTTGGGCTTCATTTACGGCCTCTTCGGAAGTCAAGCCGAAATTTACCTCTGCTTGAGAGTGTTTTCTGGTATCAACATCAAGTTTTTGACTAATTTTTCTTTTTATTCCCGGCATCCAGCCTGTAATCTTTTCATTTTTATTGTAAACTCCAAGTTTTCTTAAATGATCTTCCAGTATCTCCTCATCGCTCAAACTTGCTTCCCCGGTTTTTAAATATCTTAGCATAACACAGGCAGCTCTTTTTGCCTGCCCTACGGCATTTACTATGGTCATTGGACCATATTCGCAGTCACCGGCAGCAAATATGCCTTTTCTGTTTGTCATGTAAGTATTGTTAAAAGTTTTAAATGTATTCCAGCTTGTAAGTGATAAATCCCACTCTTTTGGAACAAAGTCCATATTGGCATCTTGAGATACGGCAGGGATAAGATAATCACACTCTATAAAGTAGTCTTCGCCTTCTATATGATTTAAGCTTGGTCTGCCTCCGTTTGGATTGGGAACGAGTTCAAATTTGTTAATTTTTAATTTTTTCAGATTATCATTTTCATCCGTTATAATTTCTTCCACGGCAGAGTAAAATTTAAATTCGACTCCTTCTTCAACGGCTTCATGATACTCTTCGTAACTTGTATTGTTTATAATGGTTTTTTCATCTCTTCTATAAAGGAGTATAACTTTTTTCGCATTGGCTCTTACGGCACATCTTACTACATCCATAGATGTGAAACCGCCACCTACGCATACTACGGTTTTTCCGCTCAAATCAACAGCTTCTCCGATTCCCCATTTTACATTTAAATTGATTTGGTCTAAAAATTTTATAGCAGGCCAGTAGCCATTGATTTCCATTCTTTCGTTTTTAGCTCTTATCTTTTTTGAAATTCTGGTGCCTGTTGCTATAAGTACGGCATCATAATCATTTTCAAACTGTTTTATCATATCCGCAGTTACTTTTGTATTTAGTATAAAATTTACTCCAAGAGCTTTTACGGCTTCTATATCTTTGTGGTATTTCTCATAAGGCATTCTATATTGTGGAACTCCGACAGCTACTTCTCCCCCGATAACCGGTAATTCTTCATATACATCACAATCTACTCCTTCAAGAGCCAAATAATAAGCCCCTGCCAATCCTGCAGGTCCGGCGCCTATGATAGCAACTTTTTTGCCTATTGGTTCGGCTTTTTTTGTCGGATATACAAAATCAAGACCATGGTTACTTTCATAGTCAGCCCCGATTCTTTTGAGTTCCATTATTGAAATAGGCTCATCCAAATTTGCTCTTCTGCATGCATCTTCGCAGGGATGAGGGCAAACTCTGCCACATACATGTGCTAGTGGCATACTCTTTTTTGTAGCTTTTAAAGAATCAATAAACTTTATATCTCTGACACCCTCTATGTACCCCGGTATATCAACATGACTAGGACACATATCCGTACATGGTGCAGTTATATCCGCTATGTAGCTTATATCATTTTTATGATATTCACAAGATGATTTTTTATTATTAATCAAATCTAAAAAAACATCTTCAAAATATATCATGATATCAAGTATCGGAGTAGGAACTGTTTTTCCGATTTCACATTTGCTTGTTTTTTGCATAGTGGAACTAATCTCTTTTAAATGTTCTAAATCACTAAGTTCTCCTTCGCCTCTTGCAATTTTATCAAGCAAATCATACAGTATTCTGCCTCCCCATCGTCCGGGAGCACATCTTCCGCAGGCTTCACTGTATATTTGGTATTGGGCGGCATATTTCATAGCCAGTTTTACAACATCAACATCTTCTTTAAAAAGCACAACACCATCCCATCCTATGAAAGCCTTTGTGTCATTGCTGACTCTGTGCTGTTCGGGAAAATAAAAGGATGAATTCTGCCATTGTTCTTTCGGTTTGTTGCGGTTGTCTATAATTTCTCTTTGCCATGTAGAGAAATAAACTAAACTCTTCAAGCTGCTTTCCTTTTGACTACTATGGTCCAGTCAGCTTCATTGAATTTTAAAGAATTCATAAGTTCATGACCACTCTCTTTGACGATATCGGCACTTTTTTGTATAGAAGAAAAATCACCTATTTCAAAGATAAATATACCAACTTCTTGGGGTTTTAGATCATTTTCTATAAGCTCTATCATTCTATCGTAAAAATTATCTTTCAAAGGTCTTAAATCATATCTTTTCATTTAATTTTCTCCTTATCTGTCGATTTCGCCGAAGACGATATTGAGATTTCCGATAATTGCCGTAACATCAGCTATATAATGTCCTACAAGCAATTGCTGCAATATACTTGTATGCCAAAAACTCGGTGCTCTGACTTTCAGTCTGTACGGATAAGGATCACCTTCGGAATTGATATAAAATCCAAGCTCCCCTTTTGGAGATTCGGTTGCGGCATATACTTCTCCTTTTGGAGGTCTCATTCCTTGAGTTACCAAAACAAAATGTTGCATCAATGAGTAATTTTGAGTCATAATCTGCTCTTTTGGAGCTGAAATATACTGAGGAGCATGAGCCATAATATCAGGTTCGGTATCTTTGTACATATCTGAGAGTTGTCTTAGTATTCTGATGCTTTGTCTCATCTCTTCCATATAAAGTTTGTATCTTCCGTAACTATCGCATCTGTCACTGTAAGGAACATCAAAGTCCAATTCATCATACAATTCATACGGTTCTTCTTTTCTTATATCCCATTGGACTCCGCTTCCCCTTAAAACAATACCTGAACATCCCCAGCTTATAGCATCTTCTTTGGAAATTATTCCGACATCTTCAAGTCTCATTTTCCAAATTCTGTTTTGATCTAAAAGACCTTCATAATCAGCAATATTTTTATGCATTTGGCTAATGTATACGCCAAGCTTTTCAAGCCATCCTTCAGGCAAATCAAGAGGCACTCCCCCTATCCTTACCGATGAATGAGTCAATCTGGCTCCACAATAATCTTCCATCAAGTCCATGGCAAACTCTCTTTCTCTAAAACAGTAGAGAAATACTGTCATAGCTCCTACATCAAGCGCATGAGTTGCCAGCCAAAAGAGATGAGAAATGATTCTGTTAATTTCCAAGAGCATAGTTCTTATAACTTTCGCCCTTCTTGGAACTTCAAGACCGATAAGTTTTTCAACTGCCAAGGCATATCCGTAGTTATTGGAGGTAGCAGCTATATAGTCCATTCTGTCCGTTGTCGGTAAAAATTCATTGTATATCATATTTTCTGCCATTTTTTCCATACCTCTGTGGAGGTATCCGATATCGGGAATAGCTTTTTTTACCTGTTCTCCGTCAAGTTCAAGGATAAGTCTTAGCTGACCATGTGCCGAAGGGTGCTGAGGTCCAAAGTTGACAACCATTCTGTTGTCGTCTCTGTCAAAGTTTAAGTTCTCAAAAAATGGTTTTAATCTGTTTACCTGTTGCATGCTTTACCTTCTTGTATTTAAAACTTTGGATTTGTCTTTTTTGAATTCATCTATGAAAAATACTCCATCTTCTTCCTGATACTCTTGAACTGTTTTTTCTTTGCTCGGTTTTGCACCGTATGGAACTTCATGATTGATTCTTATAAAATTTTTCGTATCTTTTCTATCAATTCTTGCAGGATCTCTTTGTTCAGGTCCTATGATATCTCTGTACTCTTTGCCAAAAATTTTATCTACCTCATACCATGATGCCGCTTCATCGCCTTGAAGAGGATAAGTTTTTCTAAGCGGATGCCCATGCCAATCATCCGGCATGATAAGTCTTTTCAAGTTATAATGGTTATTGACACGAACTCCCATAAGATCGAACATTTCTCTCTCAGCCCAGTCCGCACTTTTAAATATGGTATAAACACTTTCAATTGCACTTTTTTCTTTTATACGGCATTTGAGTCTTAATCTTTTTCTTTTGTTCATTGACAATAATTGATAAAATATCTCGAATTCACCGCTTTGCTCAAGATAATCATTCGCGCTCATTTCACTTAAAAATGTATAATCAAGCTCATCTTTTAAAAATGACAGAACTTTTTTGTTATCTTCGGGTTTTATAATAATTACCAGTTGTCCTCTTTGTATATATGCTTCTTTTATTTGAAAATGTTTTTTTAATTCTTTATAATCTTTTGAAAAAATTTCATCGCTATTTGGATCTTCTTTGGGAATATTCGGAACCACATAAAATCTATCATTATAATAAGCTTTTTTTTGAACATTTTTTCTATTTTTATATTCTCTCATCATAGCAACCTTTTAGGCTTTTGTTTTTGAAAAGCACTCTCTTTTCGTATCTGTTTTTGAAGCATCATAACTGCATATTGCAAAGTTTCTGGTCTGGGAGCACATCCGGGAAGATATATATCAACAGGAATAATTCTATCTACTCCTTGAACGGTAGCATAGGTGTTGAACATACCGCCTGTATTGGCACAACTTCCCATGCTTATAACCCACTTTGGTTCAGCCATTTGATCATAAAGCCTTCTTGTAAATTCAGCATGTTTTTTTGTCAAAGTTCCGGCTATTATCATAACTTCAGCCTGTCTCGGACTGGCTCTGAATATAGTTCCGAATCTATCAAAATCATATCTGCTTGCACCGCTTGCCATCATTTCAATCGCACAACATGCAAGACCGTAGGTTAGAGCCCATAAAGAGTTACTTCTTCCCCATTGTACCAATTTATCAACCGTAGTAAGAGCAATGGGAAGACCGCTTTCTTGAAGATATTTTACTTTATGCTGTGCCATTGTAATGCTCCTTTTTTCCAAGCGTAAACAAAACCGATTGCGAGTAATATTATAAATGAAATCATTTCAACAAATCCGAACATTCCAAGAACTTTAAAATCGATAGCCCATGGAAACATAAATATAATTTCTACATCAAAAAGTATAAACAGTAGTGCAAAAAGATAAAATTGTGCAGAAATTTTATTTGGTTGTTTCGTAACCTTTGGACCACACTCATAAATGGTAAGTTTTAATTTTTCCGTATCAAGTCTTGCAAGTTTTCTGCTTGCCCACCTTGCTAAAACCGTTGTGGCAAAAAATGCAATCGAGCTTAGAGCTAAAAAAACAAATGCCCCGAAATAGGGATGAGCAAAATTCATATGACTCATAATACAACCCCTTTGTAAATAATTATTGCATAATAATACTATATAAAAATAAAAACTAATCTTATTTTACATAAAAAAATGATAATTATAGAATAAAACTATAAAACTATTGTTACTATATGTAACATTAAAGAAATTATAAAATGTTATGTCGTATAAAATGTTACATTAAGAAACAAACCCTACTAATTTTTCTTCTCCGAATGTTCCTTTAATTTCTCTGTCTATCATATTTTTAAATTCACTCATGGTAAAAATAGGCTCATCTTTAACAGCAGTATTTAGTGCAGTATTTTTTATGATAACTTTTATCTGCCCTCCTGTTAATGGGTATTTTGCCAATTCTTCTATGGAAAAATTTTCTTCATAGACGGCATTTTCAGGTAAATAATTTCTAAACAAAAGTAACCGTTGTGAAAAATCAGGTTTTTTAAACTCGATTTTATAGTCAAATCTTCTGGAAAATGCCGGGTCTATGTTTTCAAGAAGATTTGTTGTTGCAATTAAAATTCCGTTGAAATTTTCAATCTGTTCAAGAAATATGTTTTGCATTTGATTGTGCATTTTATCGGTACTGTGCATATCACCGCTTGTTCTGCTGCTTAAAAATTGATCCGCTTCGTTTAAAAGAAGCACCGGTGAACTTTTGGTTTTTTTTGATAAATCATAATATGTATCAAAAATTTTTCTAACATTTTTCTCACTTTCGCCTACATACTGAGAAAGGATTTTAGAACAGTCAAAATTTAAAACACTTTTTCTAAGAGATTTTGAAAGAGAAAGTGCAGTCATTGTTTTTCCGGTTCCGGAAGGTCCGTAGAAGATAATTTTTGAACTCAATCCTTTTTTTCTATCTGTTATTCCCCACTCTTTAAGTCTTGAGAGAACTTTTTTATCCATTCTTTTTAAGAGATTGTTGAGTATCTTTTGAGTTTTTGGATGCAAAATTACATCATCAAGTGAAGTTTTGGGTTCAATCAATTCAAAAATTTCCTGTTCTTTTATAAGCAAAGAGAGTTTAATCTTTTTTTCTTTTTTGTCTTTTGTAGGTCTTATAATCTTTTGTATAACTTCTTCTGAAATGTAAAAACTTCTTGTAACTCCTCCAAAAGCTGTAAGCATTTCATCAAAATCAACCAAAGAATTTTCTATCAGTTTTGAACCTTCTTCCAAAAGAGCCCTGTTTTTAATCTTGTCATATTCGTTTTGACTTATTAAATCAATAAGAGTATTCATATCTCGTAAAGTTTCTATATCCGAAGAGTATTCTTCTTTTAAAAGAGCTAAAAATATAATCTTCTCTTTTTCGCTCAGTTCGTTTTCTAAAGCAATTTCTTCAATGATAAGATTGCATTTACTTTTGGATATTTTTTTGTTTATTGTATTTTCATAAGCAGATAAGTTACTCTTTAAAGCTGTAATATTAGGCGATGTTTCTTTAAAACTGTTTCTAAGAACGGATAATTTTTGGTAAAGTTCTATTCTTGTAAACTGGTCTTTTAAATATTCCAAATGGTCACTGTATGGATCATCATTGGGGATAATAACTTCAGGGTTATTATTTTCAAGGAGTTTTAGAAATGTTGAGCTTAATGATATATTTGAGTGTAAAAGTTCCAGGCCGGAGATATCTTTTTTTAGCGTATTGACAAGTCCGCTTCTTGTCAGCCATCCTGATTCTAATAAATTTTTTATAATGTATACTTTTTTTATGTGAATATAGTTTTTATCGGTATATATCTCTTTTAAAATTGCCAAAACAGTAACTTCTTCACAACCATCAATATATTTATGTGTTAAGTTTTTTAAGATATTGGCTTCTTCAAGTGAGCATTTCAGCTGAGAAAAGATTGCAGACTTTTCAATGTCACTGTTTTCCAAAAAAGTTATCAAATTTTCCAAATAATATATCCTAATATAATTTTAACTGTTATTATAATACAATTATCCTAAATAAAATATTTGCGGAGATATTATGGAATACATGATACAAATGGAAGGGGTCAATAAATTTTATGGTTCTTTTCAAGCCTTGAAAGATATAGATTTTAAGGTTAAAAAAGGTGAGGTTGTAGTAGTTTGCGGACCGAGTGGAAGCGGCAAATCAACACTCATAAGGTGTATTAATAAGCTTGAAGATATAGATGAAGGTAAAATTATAATTGACGGCATAAATCTTGATGATAAAAAAGTAAATGTTAACAAAGTAAGAGAAGAAGCCGGCATGGTTTTTCAGCACTTCAATCTTTTTCCGCATCTAAGTATCATAGAAAATATTATGATAGCTCCTATGAAAGTAAGAAAAGTCCCTAAAGCCGAGGCACAGAAATTTGCAATGGAGCTTTTAGAAAGAGTAAAAATTCCTCATCAAGCCAATAAATATCCAAGTGAATTAAGCGGTGGACAAAAACAAAGAGTAGCTATCGCAAGAACATTGGCAATGAAACCGAAAATTATCCTTTTTGATGAGCCTACAAGTGCTTTGGACCCTGAAATGATAGGCGAAGTATTGGATGTCATGAAAGAGTTGGCAAGAGAGAATTTTACAGTTGTATGCGTAACACATGAAATGGGTTTTGCAAAAGAGGTTAGTGACAGGATTGTATTTATGGATCACGGTATCATAGTTGAAGAAGACAATCCCCATGATTTTTTCAACCATCCAAAAACTGACAGAGCGAAACAGTTTTTAAGCGAAATACTGCACCATTAGATTTTTTTAAAAGGTTTTGTTGTTATGGCGGTAAAAACAAAAAAGAAAAGTGAAGCTGTCAATATAATGGTCGCACCCGAACTTATATCGAAGTAATAAGATAGAATAAGACCGCATATACTAAATGTAAGTGTAAGCAAAAATGATATAAACATCATTTTGTAAAGCGAGTTTGAAAATTTTTCAGCAATAAAGGTCGGTATACTCATAAGAGCAATGACTAAAATAAGACCTACCGCCCTTATAGTCACTATAATACTAAAACCAATTATGATAAGCAACATATAATAAAGCAATTTTGTTTTGATACCTCTTAGTTTGGCAAATTCACTATCAAAACTAAGAGCAAGTAATTCTTTGTGAAATAGAGAAACCAATACAAGTATAAGCAAATCAAAACAAGTCATTATGTACAAATCACTTTTTGAAACCGATATAATACTACCAAAGAGATAACTCATCAAATCAACATTATAACCCGGAGTCAAATCCGTAAAAATAATACCTATAGCCATGCCGGCCGCCCACATTGCCCCGATAACGGGATCGATTCTCTCTTTGTTTTTATAAGAAACAGCAGCGATAATAATAGAGAGTAAAATTGCAAACAAAGTTGCTCCGAGTATAGGCATAAAGCCAAAAAATATAGCAATTCCTATGCCTCCGTATGATCCGTGAGCAATACCTCCTGCTAAAAAAACCATTCTGTTGACGGTAATAAGAGTTCCTACTATACCTATACAGATGCTTATCAAAACAGTTGCTATTAGTGCATGTTGCATAAAAGAGTATGAGAGTATTTCAGGCATGGCTACTGCTTTCTTTTTTATTTTGATGAAAGCATAAATCACCATTAACCAAAAGTTCAACAGGGCATATATGTGATGTTGATGAGGTAATATTTTGATAAATTTTATCTTTGTCCGAAGCAGGAGAGTCGTGAAGATACAGAGTTTTGTTAATGTATGCGACTTTATTGGCAAATCCTAAAACTACATTGATATCATGACTTACCGTTATGATGCATTTATCTTTGTTTAACTCTTTTAGTGTCATATAAAGAGATATTTGCCCTTTTGAGTCTATGCTTGCAGTCGGCTCATCAAGTATCAGTATGTCGGCATTTGTTGCCAAAGCCCTTGCTATGAAAACTCTTTGTCTTTGACCGCCGGAGAGATCCGAAATCTTTTTTTCTTTATATTCGTATGCTCCTACTTTTTTTAAAGAGTTTTCGCAAATTTGTATATCTGTTTTAGAAAATCCCCAGAATTTTTTTGATATACCTATGCGACCTTGCAGAACAACATCCATAGCTTTTATGGGAAAATTTTTATTGATATTCGTATCCTGAGGAACATAGCCAAATTTCAATATATTGTCCTGTATGCTTTGTCCATAAACTTTTATGCTGCCCGATATTGGCTTTAGTATTCCAAGAAGAAGTTTTAAAAAGGTACTCTTTCCGCCTCCGTTAGGGCCGATTATGGCAAAAAAATCCTCTTTTTTTATGGTTACATTTATATCTTGCAGTATAACTTCTTTATCATAAGAGAAATTTAAATTTTTTACTTCTATGGCACTGTTCATTTTAGTATCGAACCAAATGTGTCTATGGCATTCTTGATGCATTTGAGCCAATTCTCATCTAAGGGATTTAAACTTACAACCTTTGCATTTAGATTTTTTGCTATAGTCAGTGCACTTTTTTTGGAAAATTGAGGTTGAACAAATATCACTTTTATACCCCTTTTTTTAGCATATTTTATAAGTTTGACAAGAGTCTTCGGAGTTGGATTTTTCCCTTCAATTTGTACCGGAATCTGCCTTAATGCGAACTCGTCTCCAAAATATCCCCAAACCGGATGAAACACTATAAATTCCCGATGTTTGAGATTGTCAAGTTTTTTATGTGCATAAGTTTCTAAGTTGTCAATCTGCTTATTAAATTTATGTAAATTTGCAATATATGTATTTTTATGTTCGGGATCTATTTTTATAAGAGTGTCCGCTATGTTTTTCGACATAATTTTAACAAGCCTTGGAGATAGCCAGACATGAGGATCTAAGGAGCTTTTACTATTTAAATATTTTCTGTTTTTTTCAATATCGTAATAACTTGTCATAGCTCTTTTTTTGATATTTTTTGTTATATCGATTATCAGCATATGGGGATTGATATTTTTGAACTTTTTTAACCAAGCTTTTTCAAAAGGAACACCTATGGCAAAATATATTTTTGATCTTGAAAGATGTGAAAGTTGTCTGGGTTTGGGCTCATAAGTAGCCGGTTCATTTCCCGGTTTTACCATTACTTGAATATTCGTTAGATTTCCTGCAATTTTTTTAACAAAATATTTCTCGGGCAGAATACTGACAGTAACATTTATAGCCGCAGACAAATATATAAATGTTGTTGCAAGTATAAAAAAAAGTTTCATCATTATAACTATACTCCTATAAAATTCGGAATAATTATATCATATCATTATAGTGCAAAAGATTTAACCTGAATTATATTGCATAATTCGGATTTAGAGTATATCAAATTTTTATTAGATAAAGAGTGATTTTGGTGACCCCTACGAGACTCGAACTCGTGTTACTGGCGTGAGAGGCCAGTGTCCTAACCGCTAGACGAAGGGGCCATAATACCTGTGTAATATTTTGATTAGGAAACGGAATTATACAAAAAAAATTCTTAGAGATAACTTTTTATTCTTTTTATACCCTCTTTCATATGTTTAATCTCTCTGGTATAGGCAAATCTTATATATTTGTCGGTTTGATTGTTTCCAAAGTCAATTCCCGGAGTTGTGGCTACATGTATATCTTTTAGCAATTTTTTGGAAAAATCATAACTATTGTTTGAATATTTTGATATATTTGCCCAAAGATAGAATGCTCCGTTAGGTTTTGCATCTATGGTAAATATATCTTTAAGCTCATTATATAGAAAATCCCTTCTTTTTTTAAATTCTTCTTTTGTTTTTTTTAAATGTTCTTCATCAAATGCTTCAAGTGCCCCATACTGGCTGAGTGTCGGAGCCGATATAAAAAGATTTTGTGCTATTATTTCTGCATTTCTTACTTGATTTTCCGGAACTATCAGCCAGCCAAGCCGAAGTCCGGGCATACAGTAATACTTGGAAAACCCGTTTATAACAAAAACATTTTCTCCAAACTCCAAAGCACTGTTTGCTCTATCTTCGTATGTGAGTCCGTGATAAAGTTCATCAGAGATAAAATTGATATTTTGTTTGTTGCAATATTCAACCAACTCTTTTAAATTATTTTTTTCATAAATGTTGCCTGTGGGATTTGCAGGTGATGAGATTTGCAGAGCATCTATCTCTCTTTTTTTTATATCTTCAACTCTTAACTGATAATTATTGTAAGTGCCTATATCAAAAGAGACAGGTTTTATATCAAGCAAATAAGCAAAATTTTTGTAGCAGGGATATGAAGGATCACTAAAGCCTAACTTTCCTCCATGCTTTAAAGCAATAGAATATGCCACCAAAAAAGCTCCGCTTGTTCCCGGAGTCAAAAGTATTCTTGAAGGGTTTATATCGATATTGTAATTTTTTTTGTATTGCTTGGCAATTTTACTTCTTAGTTCATATATCCCAAAGCTTTCGGTGTATGAAAAAAGATTTTTATCAATTGCGTTTTTAAGTGCAATTTTGACTTTATCCGAGGGAGGTATGTCCGGCTGACCTATTTCAAAGTGTATGGTGTCAGCATACCTGCCGGCTTCTTTAACAATATCCATAACGATAAAAGAATGCATATTTTTACAAATCATAAAAAGATTATACTATATTTGATATAATAAAAAAATGATGCGGTAAAGGTTTCAGGAGTGAAAATTGAGATTTGAAAGAGTTTTTGTAATTTTTTTTATTTTTTTGCTTGCCGGCTGTAGTATTAAAAGAGAAATATACAAATCGCAAAGTTATACCGTAACAATAAAAATGAAAAATTTGGCTTTTAATGATACCGGTTTTTTAAAATACGGAGATAATTTTATAGAATTACAGCTTTTTGATTTGTCAAATCTTGTGTTGGATATGAAAATTGATGATGAAATTTGTCTAAATTCGCACTGTTTTGCCAAAAGTGAGTTTAACAAAAGATTTTTAAATACTTTATATCCAAAAAATTTTCTTAAAAATGTGCTTCAAAAAAAACCGATTTTCAACGGTGAAGGATATATAAAGAATAAAAACGGTTTTTTGCAAATTATTAAAAGAAAAAATATATATATAAAGTATATTATCAGCAGTGATAAGCTATACTTTAAGGATTTTTCAAACCATATACTTATAAAACTAAAAAGGATATAGATCAGATGAAATATGTCGGGGCACATGTTAGTGCAAGCAAAGGGGTATTTAATGCTCCTTTAAATGCTGTGAAAATCGGAGCAAAAGCTTTTGCTCTCTTTACGAAAAATCAAAGACAGTGGGCTGCAAAACCATACGATAAAGAAATTATAGAAAAATTCAAAACAAATCTTGAAGCTTCAGATATTTTGCCAAAGCATATTTTACCTCATGACAGTTATCTTATCAATTTGGGTCATCCTGATCCTCAAAAAAGAAAAAGATCTATAGATGCTTTTATAGATGAAGTAAAAAGATGTGAACTTTTAAATCTTGAAAAAATTAATTTTCATCCGGGTAGCCACTTAAAACTGATAAGTGAAGAGGAGTGTTTAAACTTTATAATTGATTCTTTAAATGTGGTTGCAAATGAAACCGATAATGTTAGATTTGTTATAGAAAATACCGCAGGACAGGGAAGTAATTTGGGTTATAAGTTTGAGCATTTATCTTATATTATAAACGGAGTTGAAGATAAAAGCAGAATCGGTGTTTGTATAGATACTTGTCATATGTTTAGTGCAGGTTATGATATAAGAACAAAAGAAGCTTATGATAAAACATGGGAAGAGTTTGATAAAATTATAGGATTTGAGTATTTGCACGGAATGCATTTAAATGATGCAAAACCTGATCTTGGAAGCAAAGTTGACAGGCATGAGAGTATCGGCAAAGGGAAAATCGGACTTGATGCTTTTAAGTTTATAATGAATGACAAGAGAATGGATGATATGCCTTTAATACTTGAAACTATAGATGATAGCATTTGGAATGAAGAGATAAAACTGCTTTACAGTATGATAGAAAATTAACACACAAGGAGTAAGAGTATGAACATAAGTCTAAAAAGAGTTGTGCTTTTAAGCACATGTGTAGCTTCTTTTTCTTTTGCCGCAGGTTATAAGATACCTGAGCAGTCGCTAAATTCGGTTGCATTAAGTGCTGCATATGTAGCAAATGCCAACGGAGCAGATGCAAGCTACTATAACCCGGCCAATATGGTTTGGAATGATGATAAAAATTTACTTGAAATAGGTTTGACATATATAAATCTTCCAAAAATAAAATACGAAGGAACACTGAGTGGCAATCCGGCAGATGCCAAATCAAAAAGTCAGCAGTTTTTACTTCCGACTATGCATATAAGCTCAAAAGCATATGGAAAAATCAGATATGGTTTTAGCATAACCGCTCCCGGAGGATTGTCAAAAAGATGGAAAGACCCGTTGCAAAAAGCAAGTGCAGAAGAATTTACATTGAAAGTTATAGAATTTAATCCCGTAATGGCATATAAAATAAATGATAAGTTTGCTGTCGGTGCGGGAGTAAGGCTTGTTTACAGCAAAGGTGTGGTTAAAGCTTCAAGACCGACTTTGTATCAAGAAGATATGAACGGAGATGATTTTTCCGCAGGATACAATATCGCAATGTCTTACAGACCTAATAATTCTATAAAATTAGCCTCAACATACAGATCAAAAATAAATTTAAACGAATCAGGAAGTGCAAACGGATATATAAACAAATATCTTTTAACCAAAAATCCGGCTGATTTGGCTACTTTGATATCTTATGATACACCCGCAAGTGTTTGTGTTCCTCTTCCGGCAACACTAAATATAGCTGCTGCCTACACTTATAAAAAAACAACTGTGGAATTTGTTTATGAGAGAGTATATTGGTCCAAGTATAAAAAGTTGAATTTTAACTTTAATGATCCGATTACTGAAGCCGTGCTTGGCAAACCGAAAGATAAAAATTGGAAAGATACCGATACATACAGGATAGGTGTGACTCATCAGTATAATGACAAATTAAAACTGATGGCAGGATTTGCTATAGATAACTCTCCGATTCCATCTAAAACTTTGGGATTTGAATTGCCTGATGCTGATGCCAAACTTTACTCTGTAGGCTTCGAATATAAATACAGCAAAAAGGTAAGTATAGGCATGAGCTATCTTTATGATGATAAAGAGACAAGAGTTATAAGTGCATCTGATGCTAATATAAATGGTATACAAGGAACTTTTAAAGATATTTCCGCCCATTTGCTCAGAGTAGGATTTAAATACAGGTTTTAACAAATGAGTAAAAACAAATATAACAATTTTTATGAAATGATCAGGGAAAATGCCAAAAATTTTCCAAAAAAGCCTATACTCTTTATAGAAAAACGAAAAATAAGCAATCTGAGATTAAAGCAAAAAGTTGATACATTTTCCAGATTTTTAGAGTTTAGCGGTATAAAAAACGGTGATAAGGTTGCTTTGATTGTGGAAAACTCCGAAGAGTTTGTAATTTCATTTTTTGCGATATCCAAGATAGGTGCCGTGGTGGTACCTATCAATACATTTTTGAAAAAAGATGAATATGAGTATATACTAAATGACTGTGAAGCAAAACTTTTAGTAAGTTCTCCCAAATTTGCCAAAGAAACTGCAACTCTTTTGGATAGCACAAAAATAGAAAAAATTGTCTGGAGTGGCAAATATGACAAGCTTGATGAGAAAAACTACAGTTTTGTAGAAATTGCACAAAGCCTTGAAACACATGAACAACTCAGCACTCCGCCGACTCTTGAGGATACAGCTTGTATAGTTTACACTTCCGGAACTACAGGAAAACCAAAAGGAGCAATGCTCAGCTATAAAAATATTTTTTCTAATTTAAGAGCTATCAATAAAATTATTCGTTTGACATATAAAGACAGGTTTGTTGTTTATCTTCCTATGTTTCATTCGTTTACATTGACTACTACCGTACTTTTACCGTTTTATACCGCTTCAAGTATTGTAATAGTAAAGTCCGTATTTCCATTTTCAAATGTTTTAAAACAGGTTCTTTTAAAAAAAGTTACTATCTTTCTCGGTATCCCTACGGTTTATAATGCACTTATAAAGGCAAAGATTCCATGGTATTTTATGTGGTTTAACAAGATAAGAGTCTTTGTAAGCGGAGGAGCGGCACTCAATGAAAAAGTTTTACAGGATTTTAAAGTAAAATTTCCAAAAGCAAAACTACTTGAAGGGTATGGACTTAGCGAATGTTCACCTGTTGTAGCAGTAAACAGGCTTGAACTTCAAAAACCACTTTCAGTCGGCCCTGCACTTCCGGGATATGAAGTTAAAGCAGTAGACGAAGAGATGGTCGAAGTTCCAAAAGGCGAAGTAGGAGAGCTTATCGTAAAAGGCGATTGTGTAATGCAGGGTTATTTTAAAAGAGAGGATGCTACAAAAGAGAGTATAGTTAACGGCTGGTTAAAAACAGGTGATTTGGTAAGTATCGATAAAGATGGATATATTTTTATCAAAGATAGAAAAAAAGATCTTATCATTTCAAAAGGGATAAATATTTATCCAAGAGAGATTGAAGAGCTTTTGTATCAACTTGAAGAAGTTGATGCCGCTGCAGTTATAGGAAAAAAAGATGAGCATACCTCTGATGAAGTGCCTGTAGCATTTATAGTTTTAAAAGATGAGTTTAAAAATGCACTTGATGAAAACAGTATAAAAAAATATTTAAAAAACCATCTTGCTAACTTCAAAATCCCAAGAAATGTTTACTTTGTAGATGAATTGCCAAAAAATGCGACAGGAAAAGTTCTAAAAAGAGTTTTAAAAGATATGGTAAAACAGGGAGCTATAAGTACCCAACCAAAAGAAACCCCAATTAATAGCACAAAAAGAACGGT
>Ga0256914_1000759_pt1 | contig 31079 bp, 30 predicted proteins | sample HulkmetaG_FD_191571 | JGI IMG/M metagenome (GOLD analysis project Ga0256914, IMG submission 191571) | Hydrothermal chimney microbial communities from Main Endeavour vent field at the Juan de Fuca Ridge, Pacific Ocean - Hulk | ecosystem: Environmental > Aquatic > Marine > Hydrothermal vents ... | reverse complement strand
TTAAACTTCCTTGAAAGATAACCTAAAATAAAAGAAAGCAAAACGGAAAATAAGCTTTCAAACATTTATTTTATAAACCTACTGATTATTTTTGCACCAATTAGATCACCCCAGACATTTGTGGCTGTTCTCAGCATATCAAGGAATCTATCAACTGCAAGTATTATCGCTATCCCTTCGAGAGGAATTCCAACAGCCGTAAATACAAGAGTCATTGTGACAAGTCCGGCACTCGGTATTCCAGCAGCGCCAACAGCAGCAAGGGAAGCTGTAAAAAATATTAATATCTGCTCTCCTACCGACAGCTCTATGCCATAAAGAGAAGCTATAAACATAGCGGCAACAGCTTCATATAAAGCTGTTCCATCCATATTTATTGTGGCTCCAAGGGGAAGAACAAATCCTGCTGTTTTTTTATCTATCTTTGCTTTCTCTTCAGCAACTTCAAGAGTTACAGGGAGAGTTGCCGAACTTGAGGATGTTGAAAATGCAATAAGAACAGCTTCTTTTACCTTAGTAAAATAACTAAAAGGATTGAATCTACCTAATATAAATCCTATAAGACCGAGATTAACAACCGCATGGATCAAAAGGCCGATTATCACAGCAAGAACATACTGCCAGAGTGAAAGCAGTGAACCTAATCCTTTATCTGCAACAATGTATGAAACAAGAGCAAACACACCAATAGGAGACAGGTTTATTATCCATCTTGCAACAGTAAGCATAGAATCATTTATACCATCAAAAAATCTTGTGATAACCTCTTTTTTATCCTTTTGCAGCTTTAAAACAGCAACAGCAAAGAGAATAGAAAATATAATTACATGTAGAACTTTCCCTTCAACTAAACTTTGAAAAATATTTGAAGGAATAAAACTATGAACAAGAGCTTCAACAGTAAACGGTTTGTGTTCAAATTCATTAGAGGAAAGGTTTAATCCACCAACAGGACTAAAATTAATAAAATTTACGACAACAATCCCTGTAAAAACTGCTATAGCCGTTGTTGAGAAGTAGTATAAAATGGCTTTAAATCCCATATCTTTTATATCTTTAATAGAGGCAAGAGAGGCTATACTCACAAAGATTGAGGCAAATATAAGGGGGACTGTTATCATTTTTAACAAACTTAAGAATGCTTCTCCAACCAGCTTTAGATTTATAACAACATCTTTGAGATATACACCTGATAATATCCCAAGAATTATCGCAAATAATGTTAGATTTTCAATTGAAAAAAGTCTTCTCAAATCTACCTCCTATCGTTTTTTATAATAAGTTATTATAAACGAATCAGGAGGTTGGGTTATGAGCGGAATTTTTTTACTTATGTTTCTACTATTTGTAATAACTATGGCTGTTATTGTTTATTTCAGAATAAAAAAAGAGGTTGATAAGAAAGAATAGATGCTATAATATCTATTCCTTAATATTTAGAGAGGTGAAGATGAAAAAGATACCTGATTATCTTAAGGATATTTCCCACAAAGAAGGTTTTTCATACTTTTACCACGATGAAACAAAAGAGGTCTGGGTAAGCGGGCATAACAAAGGAACAAAGTTTGACCTTTTAGTAAGACCTATAAAAAGAAGATACATAAAGGTTATCTATGAAACACCTGACGAAAGAAAAGTGATTCTTTTTCTCTCAGAAAAGGATGCCCTAAACAGGCTGAAAAAACTGTTCTCTTCTGAAGAAAGTTTAGAAATAGGTAAATCCTATTGAAAAACTCTCTCTTATCTATAAATTTCTAAAGATATTTTAGACTGATGGAGGAAAAATGAAACTTAATATTGGGATAGTTGGTCTTCCTAACGTCGGAAAATCAACAATATTTAATGCACTAACTGAAACAGCAAAGGCGGGTGTTGCAAATTACCCATTCTGTACAATAGATCCAAATGTTGGTATTGTTGATCTCCCTGACGAAAGACTCCATAAACTTGCAGAGATAGAAAGATCAAAAAAAGTCGTACCTGCAACAGTTGAGTTTGTTGATATCGCAGGACTTGTTAAAGGTGCGAGCAAGGGGGAAGGCCTTGGAAATCAGTTTTTATCAAATATAAGAAATGTCTCGGCTGTAGCTCATGTTGTAAGATGTTTTGAGGATAGTGATGTCGTTCATGTGGAAGGTTCTGTAAATCCAGTTAGAGATGCCGAAATAATTGAGACAGAGCTTATTTTAGCTGATCTCCAAACTGTAGAAAGAAGGTTGGAAAAGGTGGTAAAACCAGCAAAAACAGGCAATAAAGAAGCAAAGTTTGAGGTTCAGGTTTTAGAAAAAGCAAAAAACATACTTGAAGAACTAAGACCTTTGAGAACACATTTGGACAGGTTTGAAGAAGAAGAGTTGGAATATATGAGAAAAACTATTTTTCCTTTAACAATAAAGCCTGTTATGTATGTTGCAAACATAGATGAAGAGCATCTTCCTGATGGAGAAAAAAATCCTCACGTTAAGGCTATAAAAGAAAAAGCCCAGAAAGAAAATGTACCTGTTGTTGTGTTATGTGGTAAAGTTGAACAGGAAATTATAGAGCTTCCTAAAGAAGAAAGAGGGGAGATACTTGAAGCTTACGGACTTGAGGAACCAGGACTTAACAGAATGATCAAAACGGGATTCAGTCTTCTTGATCTCATTACTTATTTTACAGCTGGAGAAAAAGAAGCAAGGGCATGGACAATAAAAAAGGGAACAAAAGCTCCTCAAGCGGCTGGAGAGATACATTCAGATTTTGAAAGAGGATTTATAGCTGCCGAGGTTATAAATTATGACGATTTAATAAAGGCAGGCTCCCTACAGAAAGCAAAAGAACAGGGCTTACTTAGAATAGAAGGTAAAGATTACATAGTTCAGGACGGAGATGTTATACATTTCAGGTTTAATGTATAAAAAATTACTCTAAGGTTACTCTAATAACCTCATCAATTGTTGTTATACCTTTTAAAGCTTTCTCAACCGCATCCTGACGGAGGGTTTTCATTCCTTTTTCTAAAGCAACTGATTTTATCTTTTCAGTAGATTCTCTTTCTATAAGCATACTTTTTATATCAGAATCTATCTTTAAAAGTTCATGAATTCCTGTTCTACCTTTATAACCTGTAAAATTGCAAACTTTACATCCACTTCCTCTATACAATCTAATATCGTTGTTTATCTCAAAACCTGCATTCTTAATCACAATTTCCTCTTTTTTAGAAGGGATATAAGCTGTTTTACAATTGCTGCATACCTTTTTAACCAGCCTCTGGGCACAGATAAGCAGTAATGAGTCTGCCAGAAGATAACTTTCAATACCCATCTCCTCAAGTCTTGTTACTGTACTTACAGCATCGTTTGTATGAAGTGTTGAGAAAACAAGGTGTCCTGTTAGTGAAGCTTCAACAGCAATTTTTGCCGTTTCTATATCCCTGATCTCACCTACAAGCATAACATCAGGATCATGTCTTAAAAAAGATTTTATAGCTTTTGCAAATGTATATCCAGCTGAAGGATTTATATTAGTCTGAACTATAGATCCTCCAAGTGTATATTCAACAGGATCTTCAACCGTTATTATCTTTTTTTCGGGAGTATCTATCTCTTTTAATGCTGAATAAAGTGTTGTTGTTTTTCCTGATCCTGTCGGACCTACATGAAGTATTATACCGTAAGGTTTCCTTATAATTTCCCTGTAAATTCTTAGATGATCTTCTGAAAAACCAAGTCTATCTAAGTCAAGTATTACACTGCTTTTATCTAAAAGTCGCATAACAAGATCCTCTCCGTAAACTGTTGGAACTGTCGAAACCCTAAGATCTATATCTATGGCAGGATTAAATCTGGCAAAGTTTATTCTTGCATCCTGTGGAACCCTTTTCTCATCAATTTTCATATTTGCCATTATTTTATATCTTGTTATCAGAGGTTCATGAGCAAATTTCGGCAGATTAAGATAATCAACAAGATCTCCATCTATCCTCATTCTTATTCTTGAATTTGCTTCTGTAGGCTGAATATGTATATCTGATGCATTTTTCTTATAAGCATCTTCTATTATTCTATGGGCAAGCATTATTATAGGAGAACTTTTTTCTGTTATATCCTCTGTATGCTCAAGTCTAAACTCTTCTTTTTCTTCAACCTGAAGTATCTTAAGTATCTCTTCTAATTTCTTTTTTTCCTCGTATAAAAGCTCTATTTTTTCTAAGATCTGTTTTTTTGTTGTTATTACTATATTTACTTCCTTTATATCGTAGCCGTGCTGTTTTAATATCTCTATTACCTCATTTATTGTGATAACATCTGTAGGTTCAACCATAGCAAGAACAAGCACATTTTGATCGTATTTCAGAGGAAGAACATATCTTTCCATCAGAAATTTTTTACTGAATATCTCTGTTATCTCTTCTGGTGGAACATAGTTTGTCAGCCTATCGTACTTATAACCAAAATACTCAGCCTTTATCTTGGCTATATCTTCTTCTGAATATCCATGTTCAATAAGAACCTGAAGAAGATTTTTATTTTCTTTCTTTGCTATATTCTGATATTTCTTTATATCTTCAAGCTGAAGACCAAGCCTCTCAACAATAAGATCAATAAAACTCTTATCCGGTATTTTTCTCTTAATTGTTATGCTCATATCTAACCATGGGGAAAATGAAATATTAATCCTACATACTCAAATCTTCCTTCAAGAATACATTCCCATACAATAGGAACCATTCTTATCCTGATAAGATCGAGTGTTATCTCTTCCGGTATCATATGCCTTCTCACAAACTCTATTTTATCAAGGTGTGTCTTTATTATCGGGAGAATATCCTCTATTCTTTTATTTTCTGCCTCTTTACGAGAAAATCTGTAACCTGTCATCTCACCAAACTGTGAATTAAACGTTATAATCCTGTTATCATTATCAAGGAGAACGACAGCCTCTGATATATTTTCGAGTATAACCTTTTCTATATTCTGAGCTATTTTCATTTTTGAGTATTTAACAACATTATCAAGAGCGATAGCAATAAGAGGAGTTATTTTCTCTGTGACCTTTTCATCTTGTTTTGTAAAGTATGGATCTTTATTTATAGCCTGAAAAACTCCCAGTACCTCACCATCTTTTATTATTGGAGCAGAAAGCATCGATTTTGTTTCAACTCCTTTAATATTAAGCCAGTGTTTGTGATATTTAAGATCAGGATCTACAGATATGAGTTCATCTTTGTTATGTATATCTTTTATATTGAGTATCTTTTTTTCTAAAACTGTAAATCCGGCTATACTCTCTTTATTCACTGGTATTTCTATCTTGTCAATATTATGATCAACAGAAATAACCACGGATCTGAGAAGATTTTTTTCTCTATCGTAAAAGAAAAGCGATGATCTCTCAGCCCCTAAGAAATCTTTTATCTGATCTGTGACATTTATAAAAAGTGTTTTTATATCAAAATCCTTCAGGATTGTTTTTGTAAGATTGTATATAAAACTCTCATAATCCATTTTTCAACCTGTCTAAAAAATTATCTATATCATCTATTCCTATCTCCTGTTTTTTCCTTTCTTTTCTTATCTGTATCTCAACTTTTCCTTTTTTAACGTTTTTTCCTATAACAATCCTGTACGGTATTCCTATAAGATCAGCATCTTTAAATTTTGCACCAGGGGATATATCTCTATCATCAAAAAGAACCTCTACACCTTTTACAACGGATTTTTTATATATATCTTCTGCTACATTTTTAATCTGATTATCATTTAGATTAAGTGCAAGTATATGGAGTTTAAAGGGAGCTATACTTTCAGGCCATATAATACCGTTTTCATCATGATTTTGCTCTACAGCCGCTGCCATAAGCCTACTTACACCTATTCCGTAACATCCCATAATAATAGGTTTTTCTCTACCATCTTTATCAACAAAATAAGCTTTCATAGCTTCAGAATATTTTGTCCCAAGTAAGAATATATGACCAACTTCAAGACCTGTAGTTTCTTTTAAAGGTTTTTTACATACGGGACAGGGATCATTCTTCCTTGCTGTTGAAAAATCAACAAATTCCACAGGCTCAAAATCCCTTGGTATATTTACGTTTATATAGTGGTAATCTTCTTCATTAGCTCCTACAACAAAGTTGTGGAGATCTTTTACAGAAATGTCTGCATAAACAGGGATATCAATTCCTATCGGTCCTACAAAACCTTCTACTATGCCGAGATTCTCAAGTTCTTTTGAATCAGCAAGGCGACAGTCAAGAGCTTTAAAGTAATTAATAAGTTTTGTCTCATTAAGCTCCCTGTCTCCTCTTATGAGAACTGCTACAGCTGTTCCATCGTCAAGAATATAAACAAGGGTTTTAACAATCTTTTTAAGATCCATATCCAAAAATTTTGATACCTCTTCAACTGAAGAAACTCCAGGAGTATGAATTTTCTCCATTGGTTTTTCATTTTCAGGAGGAAGTTTGTCAAGTTCAAACTCATATTTTGCTGCTTCTATATTAGCAGCATAACCGCAATTATCACAGTAAACTATATGGGCTTCACCATTTGGAACTTTTACAACAAACTCATGTGAGTACTTTCCACCTATAGCCCCAACATCAGCTTCAACCATTAAATAATCAAGTCCAAGCTCATCAAATATCTTTTTATATGTTTCTTTCATTATTTCATAAGACTTAACAGCCATTTCCTCTGATATATCAAAAGAGTAAGCATCTTTCATAATAAATTCTCTACCTCTTATAAGACCGTATCTCGGTCTTGCCTCATCTCTAAATTTTGTCTGTATCTGATAAAAATTCTTTGGTAGATCTCTATAAGATCTTATATTTTTTCTTACAAGGTCTGTTATAGTCTCCTCATGAGTCGGTCCAAGAGCAAATAATCTTCCTTTTCTGTCCTCGATCCTAAAAAGTTCTTTCCCATAAACTTCCCATCTTCCTGTTTCCTGCCACAGTTCAGAGGGAGCAAGTATAGGAAGTAATACTTCTAAAGCTCCTGCTTCATCCATATACTTTCTTATTATATTCTCTATTTTTTTCAAAACTCTAAAACCAAGGGGCAAATATTCATAAAGTCCAGCTGCAAGCTGTCTTATATAACCTGCTCTTATCAGATATATATGACTTGGAACTTCCGCTTCTGCAGGTGCTTCTTTTAATGTTGGAATAAAATACTGAGATGCTCTCATTTATAAAAGCTCCTCCGGTTATTAATTTTCTAAGAATTATATCAGATTGACAGGAAATATTGAGACAGTTTGTGATAGGAAAAATGGAGTCGGCGGGATTCGAACCCGCGACCTTTGCCATGCCGAGGCAACGCTCTCCCAGCTGAGCTACGACCCCATCAAAAAATATTATATCAGATTAATGCATAGGTATTTTTATTTTGGTATCTTTATTAAGGATTTTAATTTAAGGATATACTTTCTGTAAGTGGTTATTTATGATATTTCTTAGAAAGATTTTTTCCAATTATGCGCCCGGAGGGACTCGAACCCCCAACCTCGTGATCCGTAGTCACGTGCTCTATCCAGTTGAGCTACGGGCGCTCAGTTTTGCTCTTCAGAGATAGCAAGGAGTTTTTGTTCCTGTTCTTTAGCTATCAGCCGATCTATTATCTCGTCAAGATCTCCATCAAGAATGTCATGAAGTCTATGTGAAGTATAGTTTATTCTGTGATCAGTCACTCTGTTTTGAGGAAAGTTGTACGTTCTTATCTTTTCGGATCTATCACCTGTTCCAACCTGCATTCTTCTTTCTTTTTCAATTTTTTCCCTTTCAAGTCTGTCGTAATAATCTTTCAATCTTGCTCTTAATATCTGCATAGCTTTAGCTCTGTTTTGAAGCTGTGACCTTTCATCCTGACAGCTTACCACAATACCTGTGGGAATATGGGTTATTCTTACAGCAGAATCTGTTGTATTAACATGCTGTCCACCTGCTCCTGATGCTCTCATAGTCTCAATCTTTAGTTCTTCAGGTTTTATCTCTATATCAACCTCTTCAGCTTCAGGAAGAACGGCAACTGTAGCGGTTGATGTATGTATTCTGCCTGAGCTTTCGGTTTCTGGAACTCTCTGAACTCTGTGAACACCGCTCTCAAATTTAAGTCTTGAATAAGCTCCCTGACCTTTAATCAGGGCTATTACTTCTTTAATACCTCCTCTATCTGTAGGGTGCATACTTAAAACTTCAACTTTCCAGCCCTTTCTTTCCGCATATCTTTGATACATTCTAAAAAGTTCGCCTGCAAATAAAGCTGCCTCTTCTCCTCCTGCACCCTGTCTTATCTCAAGAATAACGTTTTTCTCATCATTTGGATCCTTTGGCAAAAGCTCAAGCTGTATCTCCCTTTCAAGTTCATCCTTCTTTTTATTAAGATCTTTCAGCTCTTCTTCAGCCAAAAGCCTCATTTCTTCTTCAGGATTGTTTAAAAGGGTTTTCGTCTCTTCTATATCTCTAAGTATTTTTTTGTACTCTTTGTAAAGCTTTGATAATTTTTCAGTTTCCTTATGTTCTCTCGCAACCTGCTGTAACTTTTTCTGATCCTTTAATACTTCAGGGTCAGATAAGGCTGCTTCAAGTCTTTTCAGTTTTTCATCTATATTCTCAAGTTTTTGAAGCAGATATCTGTTTAACATTACTTGCTTTCTACTGATCCAACTCCTTTAATTTCTAAAAATAAAGGCTTTATTTTAAGCTTTCCTGAATAGAAAGGATGGCACTGGTTGCATACCTCAAGATGCACAACACCGCCTTTTGTTGAGAGAAGATCAAACTCATTACCACAACCGCAAACAAAATGTGTCACTTTAAGCTCAGGATGTATTCCTTTTTTCAATTTTCTACCTCCAAATATATTCCAGATTTTAAAAAGTCAAGCAAACTAATATTTTAACTTTTATGAATAGCTTGATCAAGCATTCATAGATTTTAAAAACTCCTCGTTTGATTTAAACTTACCAAGTTTATCCAGTAAAAACTCCATAGCTTCAACTTCATCCATTGTAGATAGGAACTTTCTCAGTATCCAGACCCTCTGAAGCTCCCAGTCCTCAAGTAAGAGCTCTTCTTTCCTTGTTCCTGATTTTGGAATATTAATAGCAGGAAATACTCTTCTTTCCATAAGTCTTCTATCAAGATAAAGTTCCATATTTCCTGTTCCTTTAAACTCTTCAAATATAACATCATCCATTTTAGAACCCGTTTCAACAAGGGCTGTAGCGAGTATCGTTAAACTTCCCCCATCTTCTATATTTCTTGCAGCTCCAAAGAATTTCTTTGGTCTTTGGAGTGCAGTAGCTTCAAGACCTCCTGAAAGAACTCTTCCTGTAGGTGGAGTTATTGCATTTGACGCTCTTGAAAGTCTGGTTATAGAATCAAGGAGTATCACAACATCCTGACCATTTTCAACTAATCTTTTAGCTCTTTCTACAATCAGCTCAGCAACATGCATATGTCTTTCTGGCGGTTCATCAAACGTTGATGCAACCACCTCTGCCCCTTCTCCAACAATCCTTCTCATCTCTGTAACTTCTTCAGGTCTCTCATCTATAAGGAGTATAATAAGATGAACTTCTGGATGATTTTTTATTAAAGCCTTTGCAAGTCTTTGTATTAAAACTGTCTTACCTGCTTTTGGTGGTGCAACTATAAGTCCTCTCTGTCCCTTACCTATAGGTGATATAAGACTCACTACCCTTGTTGAAAGATCGGAAGGATCATACTCCAGATTAAACCTTTCTGTTGGATGAAAAGGTACGAGTCTATCAAAGATAGGTCTTCTCTTTATATATTCAGGTTCAACAGTATTTACAGCCTCAATCTTAATAAGTGCCCTGTATTTCTCATTGTCTTTTGGTAGTCTTGCAATTCCAATTATATAGTCACCAGTTCTAAGTCCAAACTTTTTAATCTGAGAAGGCGACACATAAATGTCTGTAGAATGAGGAGCATAATTATTTTCTATAGACCTTATAAAACCGTAACCTTCTGGAAGCACCTCAAGAACACCTTTTATAAAATTCAGGCCTTCGTCTTTCGCCTTTTTTTCTAAAATCTTAGCTATAAGTTCAGATTTTTTTAATCCTGTTGTTCTTTGAAGTCCCACCTCTTTTCCGAGTTTTTGAAGTTCCTGAAGAGTCATCCTTTTCAGTTCTTCCAGTGTAATTGTCTCAACCATGACTTTCTTTAGCCTCCTTTGATTTGTTTTTGATTTTTACTTCCCTATACAAAATCTACTAAATATATTTTCAAGAATATCTTCAGTGGTTATTTCTCCCGTGATTTCCTCAAGATGTTTTTCCGCTTCGCTAATCTCAAGCATCAAGATCTCTTTAAATCTTATCAGCTCATCAATGTTCTGAACTGTTTTTTTAAGAATATTTTTTGCTTTTTCTAATGCTTTGTAATGCCTAAGATTTATATATATTTCTGAATCGCTATCCTCAATTATTCCAAGTTTATGAAAGATTTCTTCTTCTAACTGATCTAAATTTTTATGAAGTTTTGTACTGATAAATAATACATTCTTAAAATAATACTTTTTTCTAAAAATATCAAGCTCTTTTTCGTCTAACAGATCAGACTTGTTGCCTACAATTATAGGATCTTTATGTTTTATCTGTTCATAAATATTTAGATCTTCCTGTGTAATCCCTTCAGAAAGGTCAAAAACAAATATAACGATATCAGCTTCTTCTATCTTCTCTTTAGCTTTTCTTATTCCTATAAGTTCTACCTTATCTTTTGTTTCTCTCAACCCAGCTGTGTCAAGAAGCTTAACAGGTATCCCTTTAATTGATAATGTTTCTTCAATAAAATCTCTTGTAGTTCCCCTAAATTCCGATACGATCGCCCTTTCATAACCGACAAGAGCATTGAAAAGGGAAGATTTGCCGACATTTGGTCTTCCTACTATAGCCAGTTTTATTCCCTCTCTCACAATCTCACCTTTTCTGTATGTTTTCAGCAGTAAATCTATCCCTTCAATAACCTTTGACAATCCATCTTTTATAAGATCAGGCTCCACCTCTTCAACATCTTCTGGAAAGTTTATCTCTGCTTCTATTAGTGAAACAATATAAATAAGACTGTTTCTAAGCTCCTTTACTCTTTCTGAAAGTTTCCCCTCAAGTATATTTACCGCAATACGAGAAGCTTTTTCGCTCTTTGCCTCTATAAGATCGGCTATAGCTTCTGCTTGAGTAAGATCTATTTTCCCGTTTATAAATGCTCTCTTTGTAAACTCTCCAGGCTCTGCAAATCTTGCTCCAAGATTTACAGCTTCTTCAATAATTCTCTTAACGATTGGAACACTTCCATGGGGGTAAATCTCAACAACATCTTCGCCCGTAAAACTTTTTGGACCTTTAAAAAAAATAAAAAGCCCCTCATCAATAACACTACCTTTACTGTCTGTTATTTTTCCGAAATATACCCTTCTCTCTTCTACAGACTCTGGAAGCTTAAACAGTTTTTTCCCTATATCTAAAGCCTTATCACCGCTTATTCTTATAATAGAAACAGCTGAAGGAATAAGCGGTGTCGCATTTGCTATGATTGTATCTTTGATCATCAGCCTTTAGGCTTATAAAGTCCCATCTGTTTATTAACTATAAAACTCTGACCTAATCCTAATATATTATTCGTAAGCCAGTATAAAACAAGTCCTGCTGGAAAGTTCATAAAAAGAAACGTAAAAACAAAAGCCATTATGTACATAATTATCTTCTGGTTTTTATCGGAAGACGGCATTATCCACTGCTGTGCTATCATGGAAACACCCATAAGTATGGGCAATATGTAGTACGGATCTTTATCTGCAAGATCCTGAACCCACAAGAAAGGAACCATTTTAAGTTCCACTGTAACCATAAGAACATTATAAAGAGCTATAAATATAGGTATCTGAGCTATTATTGGAAGACAACCGCTCATAGGGTTTGTTCCATGTTCTGCATACAACTTCATCATCTCTTCTTGAAGCTTCTGTGGATCTTTCTGATATTTTTTCTGGAGTTTTTTTATCTCGGGAGCAAGATCAGCCATTTTTTTCATAGCCTTTAAACTCTTATGATTAAGAGGGAAAAGAACTATTCTTAAGAGAATTGTAAGGATTATTATTGTCAGTCCCCAGTTGTGAATATAATCATATATAAAATGCATTATTAAAAATAAAGGTTTTCCAAGGATACCAAAAAATCCAAAATCTATACTGTCTCTTAATGCGAGATCCGTACCCCACTCTTTTTTATACCTTTCAGATATATCTCCCAGAAGGGAGTAAAGTTTAGGTCCGCCGAAGAAAAAGCCTTCAACAGACGTTGGGATCTCTGAGAAAACAACAGTTTTTCCTTCTGCAACAGGAACAACATGGGTTGAAGAAAAACCCCCTTTTATTGAAAACATCTGCAGAAAATATTTATTCTCCTCACCAGCCCAGATTATATGTCCTCTTATTACCTGTTTTCTTTCAATATCAGAATCAAGCTTTATCAGCTCTTTATCTGTTTTTATTATTGCTCCTGAATGACCAAAGGCCATATCTTCAGCCTTTAACGATATCCCGTTTATAACTGAAAGTCCGTACTTCTCAAGACCAGATGTATCTATTAAAACAGTCAATGTAGAATCTTCATTGACTTCAAATATCTTTCTTACAGATATATTTCCCTTTTTAAGTTCAAATATAAGCTTACTTCCTTCCTGCTTGAAAGTATAAGGACTAAAATTTATTAAAGCTGTCAGCTCGGAACTTGTTGTGATTATTTCTGTTGGGAAAAGCCTGTTTGTTTTTGAAAAATCACTTATCATGTCTGTTTTGAATTTTTTAACATATATAGAAACTATTCTCGCACCTATCTTGGATATCTCAATATGCCCAAAATTCGTATTTATCTTTATAGTATCCTTTAAGTTGTCTGCATTTATCCTTCTTTTATCCAGAAGAAGATCAAAATCTCCTGTTTGTTTATAGGTTATTCTGCCTGTGGGCTCCTCTGTACTTTTATTTTTTACCTCATCATGAGTTGAAACAACTTTTTGAGTCTCTGAAGATCTCTCTGGAACTGGTTCGGTTGGGTATAGGTAACTGCTTATTATAGAATATGCTATAAGTAAAACAGCAACAGCTATAAAAAAGATAAACATACGTTTCTGCATTTCTTGATCATTATTGTTCATCTGCTACCTCTCTAAGTATTTTTATGGATAATCTATACCGCCCTTTGAAAAAGGATTGCATCTTAAAATCCTCCATACAGCTTTTAATGAGCCTTTTAATGCGCCATACTTCTGTATGGACTGTATAGCATAGCTTGAACATGTAGGATAATATCTACAGCTGTTTGGTAATACAGGTGAAATAAAGTTTTTATAAATCTTAATAAGTTTTATCAGAAATCTGTCCATTACCTTCTCTAAGGATTGATATTAATTTTTCAATATCACCGTAAAGGTCTGAGCTCTTTTTTCCAATGATATTTTTTTTCCCAATAAAAATGATATCATAACTGAGATCTTTGAAAACCCTATAATATTCCCTTAAAACCTCTTTTAAAATTCTTTTTGCTCTATTCCTAACAACAGCTTTTTTAGAAAATTTTTTTGATAGTATAAATGCAAATCTTGAATAACCCAGCATGTTTTTTTTATAAATTGCAATAAAATTTTCTGTGTTTAATACTTTTCCTTCTGAAAGAATTTTTTTTATCTCGCGATTTTTAAGGGTAACCATAGTAGGACGCCATCGCTTAGCTGATGGCGATTCTTTTTCTTCCTTTTCTCCTTCTCCTTGCAAGTATCTTTCTTCCAGATTTTGTTCTTTTCCTTGCAAGGAAACCTGAGGTTCTCTTCCTCTTCTTATTAGAAAGATGATCTTTTATCTTTTCTGGCATTTTACTCCTCCTGAATTTATAAAATAAAAAGAGCGCACATACTGGATGCACGCCCTTGATATATAAAGTTATCTATTAAAGTTTTGCTGTAGCCTTAGAATCCAGCTTTTCCGTCAAATATTCCTGTAAACAGGAATATAATAGCAATTAAAAGTCCGTAGAGAACAAACGTTTCTATAAGTGCCATACCAATAAACATTGTTGTTAAAAGTTTTCCACCCATATTTGGATTTCTTGCCATTCCTTCAAGAACGCCTCTTATAGCATTACCAAGCCCAGCAGCACCACCACCAGCAGCAGCACCTATAGCAACTCCAGCACCTATAGCAACTCCTCCGTAAAAGATAGCTCTTGCCATAGCATCAGCTGTAGCACCCTCACCTGCAAAGGCAGCTGAAATAGCACCTGCTACCATCATTAACATTATGAATGGGGTAGAGTATTTCTTCATTACTGTAAAAACCTCCTTACTTTTTATTTTATTACCAGTATTTGCGAGTGTATTTTTGGTATATCTCTCTCATAGTCTTGAGTTATAACTGTAAGATCAGGCTTCTCAGTACTAACTATTTCGGGAAGCCTGTCCACCAATCTTCCTTTTGCATCAATAATAAATCTGAATGTCCCTTCAAAATCTTTCAGTAAAGGTTTAAGTCTGTCTCTAACATTTTTCTCTGCATTTTCTCTAAGATCTGGGGCAGAAGGTATTCCAAAGGAAGAACTCATTTTAAGCATTGTATAGACATCTTCCATCTCATGATAAACTACAAGCTCGCTACCGTATCTTTTTGCCAAATCTTTAGCCCATTCTAAAGCCTTCAATGAGACAGGCGAAAGATCTACACAAACCAGAACCTTATTTACATTCACCATAGGTTAACCCCTTAATGTGCTTCTTCAGTAATTGCACCAGCTATATAAACTGTTGTAAGTATCATAAAAACGTAGGTCTGCAGGAAAACGGCAATAAGGTGAACAACCATTATAGGAAGTGGTACAAGTAAAGGAACAAGCATTATTAAAACAATAGTTATAAGTTCGCCGCCTGTCATATTTGCAAAAAGACGCAAAGCAAGAGTTATTGGTCTGCTTATATGGGAGATTATCTCTATAATGAAAAATATTGGCGCAGCTACAGGAATAGGTCCCATAAAATGTTTTAGATATCCTACGCCATGTTTTCTGAATCCCTCAACATTATATATAACAAATACAAGCAAGGCTAAAGCAAGAGTTGTATTTATATTCGCAGTGTAAGACTCAAGACCGGGGATCATACCCATAACATTTCCAAAAAACACAAAAAGTCCTATCCCTGCAACAAGAGGAAAGTATTTTCTTCCCTTTTCACCCATATTTTCTTTTATCATATTGTCAACAAACTCTATATACATCTCAAATAAATTCTGAAGGGGTGTTGGTATTAAAGAAGGTTTTTTAGCAAATGTTGAAAATATAACAGGAACAATAACAAGAGCAACAACAGCAAAAAGAACATGATTAATGTATAAACCTTCCAAAGCTAAGGCCTCCATTCGTTATTACCGATATGACACAAACTTCAATTATTATATCAGAAAAAGTTAGTCTGTGTAAACTAAAACTCTTTAGTATAAATCCTGTACTCTTCAATTCTTTTTTTTATCTCAACCCAGTTGTCATTACCGAATTTTTCAATAACTGCCTGAGCAAGAATAAAGGCAAGCATTGCTTCTCCAACAACAGCTGCAGCTGGAACAGCAGTAACATCAGATCTCTCTTTTGCAGCATCAAAAGGCTGTTTTGTTTTTATATTTACGGATCTTAAAGATTTTTTTCTCATCAATGTTGGTATAGGTTTCATACCTACTCTAACCAGTATAGGTTCTCCATTTGTTATTCCTCCCTCAATTCCACCTGCTCTGTTTGTTCTGTGGTAAAATCCAGTATTCCTATCCCAGAAAATCTCGTCATGAGCCTGAGAACCATAAATACCAGAAAGAGCAAACCCTTCTCCTATCTCAACACCTTTTATCGCTTGTATGCTCATCATAGCCTGAGCAATTCTTCCGTCAAGCCTTCTGTCCCAATGGACATGAGTTCCAAGTCCAACAGGAACACCTGTGGCAAACACTTCAAAAATACCTCCAAGACTCTCGCCTTCCTCTTTAGCTTTATCTATCAAGTTTTTGAATATACCGTCATTCTCAGGAATAGGTATCCTTACTTCTGATTTTTCAGCATTTTCAAATCTTTCTTCAAGGGGAATATCCTTTATTTTCTCCTTTATAGAAAGCTCGCCTATTGATACCACATAACTTCCTATCTTTATACCAATATCCTCAAGCAACTGTTTACATACAGCACCTACTGCAACCCTTGTTGTTGTTTCTCTTGCACTTGCCCTTTCAAGAACATTTCTCAAATCCTGAAACCCATATTTTATTCCTCCCGGAAGATCAGCATGTCCTGGACGTGGATTTAATATCTCCTTTTTTTCTACAGAAATGCCTTCTACAGCCATAATATCAGTCCAGTTTTCCCAATCTTTATTTTTTATCATAAGCGTTACTGGAGATCCAAGTGTATATCCAAATCTTACACCAGATAGTATCTCAACCCTATCTTTCTCTATTTTCATTCTTCCGCCGCGTCCGTATCCTGCCTGCCTTCTCGAGAGTTCCCTGTTTATATAATCAGAAGAAATTTTAAGATTAGAAGGAAGTCCTTCAATAATGGCTGTAAGAGCAGGTCCATGAGATTCGCCAGCATTTAAGAATCTTAATACGCCCATTTTACCCCTTCAGCAGTTTTTTAACATCTCTAATTATATATTAAATAGATTCAGCTTACTTCCGAAAATTCTTAGTAACATTTATTAATTTTTAAGGTAATTTCATGGACAAGGTTCTTTTTGACTCTAAGAGTCACAAATTTATTTTGTTAGGTTTTGCAGAAAGTAAAGAAGAACTTGGTATTCCTTCCAATCAGTATCTGATTGTTCACAACAACAAAGGCATAATACTTGATCCCGGGGGATTCGGTTTATTCCCAATACTTCTTTCAAGGATATTAAAATATACAAAGCTTAACAATATAAAAGCTATAATTTTATCCCATCAAGATCCTGATATATGTGGTGGTCTGAATATATGGCTTGAGATGACAGATGCCAAAGCCTATATATCAAGATTATGGCTCAGATTTATCCCTCATTATGATATTAAAAAGACAGATCAGATTTATGGAGTTCCTGATGAAGGAATGAATTTAGAGATTGATGATAGACTCAGTTTAAAGATCATTCCTGCACATTTTTTACATTCCCCGGGCCATATAAATGTTTACGATCCCATCTCTAAAATCCTTTTTACAGGAGATATTGGTGCAGGATTGCTTCCTTGTTCAGAAAATAAACTCTTTGTAGAGGACTTTGATGAGTATATAAAATGTATAGACAGTTTTCACAAAAGATATATGGCATCAAATGAGGCCTTAAGAAAATGGGTAAAAAGAGTAGAAAAATTAGATATTGAGATAATAGCACCACAACATGGCTACCTTTTTAAAGGTGAAAATGTAGAAAAGCTCCTTAGATATCTTTATGATCTAAAATGTGGAGTTGATATATTTTGAGCAGGAAGAATTTAAACTTTGAAAACTTAAGGAAAGAACTTGCACTCAAAAGCGGAACTGTTATTGAAAATTTGCTCAAGTACAACTCTCTAATAAAGGGGCTTAGAAGGGAGATCAAAAGTCTATCTGATTCTTACGAATTCAAAGAACAGTCCTGTGATCTTATCTTAGAGGAGTTTGAAAAAAACTTAAATTACAATATAAAGCTTGTTAAAGATGGGAGCATCAGAGCTATAGATCTTATACTTCTTCTTGAAAAAGAGGTTGTCGATAAGAAGCTTTTACAGGAAGAAACAAAGATATTAAAAGAAATTGTCCTTTCCAGGGAAAATATTATGGACTGGAAAGGGTATGCTAAAGAGATACTGAAAAAATTAAAAAATATATACCCTTACGATCTTTTTTTCTTTATGTTTGAAGAAGACAACCTTATAAAATTCTATTTATTTTATAGTTATATACCACCTGAAGATATAAAAAAAAATATAAAAATATACCTTGTTGAAAATGTAATTAACAGCTATAGAGAAAGTTTGAACAGAAACGTAGAATTTGAAGAGATATTCATAACAACCAAGACAAAAAGAAAAGAGATAAAGAAGATACATATTGAGACGCATCAATTTTTACCAGATTCACCCGGAATAGGAGGGATACTTGGTCTTATTGTTCTACCGGAAGTAAAGCTGACGAGAAAGGATACAAATATCTTAAACTCAATACTGTCAATAATGACTCTTGTAACAGGATCGTCAAGAGCATTATCAAAAGCCATTACAGAACTTGAGTATTTTGCTGGACATGATCCTTTAACAGATCTTTACAACAGAAGAATTTTTGAAGACCTATTAAAATATGAAGTCAGCAGGGCAAAAAGAAAAAATTACAGATTTTCTCTCATACTTATTGATCTTGACAACTTCAAGTATATAAATGATACCTACGGTCATCATATTGGTGATATTGTCCTGAAGTCTGTAGCTGACATACTTGAAGCTTCAATAAGAGAAGGCGATCTTGTGGCAAGAATAGGAGGGGATGAGTTTGTTATACTTCTCAGCGAAACCGAAATAGATAAAGCACTGATTGTTGCTGAAAGAATACGTAAAAATCTTGAAGACAACAAATTATGCATTTTTGAAGGTGCTGTTGTATCTGTCAGTGCATCCCTTGGCGTAGTTGAGTTTCCAACACATGGAACAACAAAAGAAGAGCTTATGATGGTTGTAGATAACGCTCTTTATAGGGCAAAGGATCTTGGGAAGAATAAAGTTTATGTTCCTACACATGAAGAGATACAAAAGACAATAAAAGAAAAAAGAAAGGAATTTTCCATACTCCAAGAAGCTATAGATCAGGAGCTTTTCGTTCCATATTTTCAGCCTATATACGATTTAAAAAATAATAAAATCCATGCTTATGAGGTACTTGCAAGACTAAAAGATGAAAAAGGCGAGGTTATATCGGCTTATAGATTCATATCTCTTGCTGAAAAGCTTGGAAAGATAAAAGATATAGATAAAACCATTATAAAAAAAGCTCTTACAGAAAAATCAAAACTTAATCTTACTGAAAAACTTTTTCTTAATCTATCAGCGAAGGATATATCTGATGATTCATTCTGGCAGTATATATTTTCGGTTGTAAATGATCTAAAAATCAATCCTGATGAAATAGTTTTTGAACTTACAGAAAGGGAAGCTGTAAAAGAAACAGCTGAAGTTCAGGCACTTATAGTTAAACTAAAAAACAAAGGTTTTGGTTTTGCTATAGACGACTTTGGCAGTGGTTACTCATCCTTTTATTATCTGAAATACTTTCCTATAGATTATGTAAAAATAGATGGAGAGTTTATAAGAGAGCTTAATTCCTCAGACCCAAAAAGCATCGCCTTTGTTGAAAGTATGAATTTGCTTTGTAAAAGATTAGATATAAAAACCGTTGCTGAATCCATAGAAAACGGAGAAATACTTGAAGTTATAAAACAGATAGGAATAGACTACGGTCAGGGTTTTTATCTTGGATATCCAGAATCAAAATTTCTTTGAAATCCATTTTATTCTTTGAGATAATGATAAAAAGATAAAAATCAGGAGATTTAATAATGAAAAGCAGGCTTTCCCTTTTTGTTGGAGTTATCCTTGTTTTTATAGCTGGCGTAAATTTTGGATTAAGCGCAAAAACAGACAGTAAGGATATTGAAAAGGATTTAAAACTTATAGGTTTATATACAGAAGTATTTAAAATTGTTAAGGATTACTATGTTGAACCTGTTGACAGTAAAAAACTCATATATGGATCGCTTAGGGGAATGCTTCATGCACTTGATCCATACTCAACATTTTTCACCCCTGACGAATTTAAAGACTTTACTACAGAAACCCACGGAGAATTTGGCGGTCTTGGGATAGAAATAACGATGGAAAACCACAAACTTATAATAGTTGCTCCTATAGAAGATACGCCAGCATGGAAAGCAGGTTTAAAATCAGGCGATATAATAATAGAGATAGACGGCGAGCCTACAGACAAAATGACGCTAATGCAGGCTGTGAAAAAAATGAGGGGGAAACCTGGTACAAAGATAACGCTCACAATATGGAGAAAAGGTGTAGAAAAGCCATTCAAAGTAACAATAACAAGAGCTGTAATAAAGATAAAAAGTGTGAAGACAAAAGAGCTTGAAGATGGAAAAATAGGCTATATAAGACTTACCCAGTTTCAGGAAAATTCAGCTGAAGAGTTTGAAAAGGCTCTCAAAAAATTTAAAAACAAAGAAGGGATAATAGTAGATCTTAGGAATAATCCAGGAGGACTGCTCTCAACAGCCGTTGAGATAGCAGATATGCTTCTTGATAAAGGAAAACTTATAGTTTATACAAAGGGAAGAGATCCAAGAGCCAATGAGGAATATTACTCCACATCTTCACCAGTTATACCCGACGACATTCCTATAGTTGTTATAGTAAATAAAGGTTCTGCAAGTGCCTCCGAGATATTAACAGGTGCTTTAAGAGACAACAATAGAGCACTTGCTGTGGGAGATCAGACCTTTGGAAAAGCATCAGTTCAGACATTGATTCCTCTTCCAGACGGCGCTGGGCTAAAAATAACAACAGCACATTACTACACACCAAACGGAAAACTGATAATGAATAAAGGTATAACCCCTGATATTGTTGTCCATATGACTGAAGAGGAAGAGATGGAAAGAATTAAAGCCGAAAGGGAAGCAAAAATCAAAGGTGAAGAAAAAGTAAAGATAGTTGATCCACAACTTGATACAGCTATAAATGCTATAAAAATACTTAATTTTGCCCGAAAAGGGGTTCAATGAAAATTTTAGGAATAGAGACATCCTGTGACGATACCGCTGTGTCTATATACGACAGTGAGGAAGGTCTGCTGTCAAATATTGTATCATCCCAGATAGAGATGCATGAAAAATGGGGTGGTGTGTATCCAGATCTTGCAGCAAGAGAACATACAAAAAATATCATTCCTGTTTTGGACAGAGCACTGAAAGAAGCATCTGTTGATATGAAAGATATAGAAGGCATTGCCGTAACTGTTGCTCCCGGTTTAATAGTATCTCTTGTTATAGGAATATCTGTTGCAAAAACATTAAGCTGGGTTTATAAAAAGCCTCTTATTCCAGTTCATCATATAGAAGCCCATATATTCGCATCATTCATTAATGAAAAGATTAATTATCCTTTTATAGCACTTGTTGTTTCAGGAGGACATACAGAACTATATCTGGTAAAAAGTTTTGAAGAGTACAGATATCTTGGTGGAACACTTGACGATGCTGTTGGTGAGGCTTATGACAAAGTTGCAAGAATGCTTGGTCTTGGATATCCAGGAGGACCGGTTATAGATATGCTCTCTAAAAATGGAAAGGACTCTGTAAAGCTACCCAGACCGCTTATAGGTGACAAAGGAAAAAATAGATTCAATTTTTCTTTTAGCGGATTAAAAACAGCAGTTTTAAGAGAAATACAGAAAGGAATTTATAAGAAAGAAGATATAGCAAAATCTTTTCAGGAAGCGGCAACAGACGTTCTTGTATCAAAAACATTAGATGCAATGAATGAGTTTAACATAAAAAATGTAGTAATAGCGGGTGGCGTCTCTGCAAACTCAAGATTAAGGGAGAAATTCAAAGAAGCAGAGAATATTTACAGAATAAAAGTATTTTTTCCACCCTTATACCTGTGCACAGACAACGGTGCTATGGTTGCATTTACAGGATACAAAAGGCTCAGAGAAAAAGGAACAACAATAGACTACAGCTTTGAAGGAAAAGCAAGATTAAGAATGGATAAATTTGTAGAAATCATCAGAAAAAGCAGTTTTTCTTCTTAAAATCATCATAAGGTTCTAACTTTCTTTTATTTACAGACTGACTGCAACCTGTATAACATACGGATTTTGCTTTTTCAAGAATATCAGTCCCATACCCTTCTTTTTTTAAAATCTTATAAAATCCATTACTGAGTCCTGTGCAGTTTGAAGGATCCTCAATAAAATAAGATCCATAATAACAGTCAGAATAGACTTTAAATATAAGTTTACATTTGTCTTCCTTAGACAGTGTCTGCTCTTTTTTAGAACATGAAAAAAAAGTAAACAGGAAAATGATCAGAATAGAAGACATAAAAAGGCGGGCTTTATCCCGCCATTCAATATTAAGCTTTTTTAGCTTCCATCTCTTCAGCTTTTCTTTTTGCATCTTCAATATCAGCAACCATATAAAATGCCTGTTCTGGAAGATGATCCCATTTGCCTTCAACAACTTCCTTAAATGATCTTATTGTGTCCTCTCTTTTTACATAATCACCAGGTTGTCCGGTGAACTGTTCAGCAACGTGGAATTTCTGGGCGAGAAATCTTTGAAGTTTTCTTGCTCTGTAAACAAGTGCTTTATCTTCTTCTGAAAGCTCTTCCATACCTAATATAGCTATTATCTCCTGCAGTTCTTTATATCTCTGAAGGATTCTCTGAACTTCCCTCGCAACAAAATAATGTTCTTCACCAACATACTCAGGAGCAAGAGCTTTTGAGGTTGATTCGAGAGGATCAATAGCAGGATATATACCAAGCTCTGCAAGTCTTCTTTGTAAAACAATTGTAGCATCCAGATGAGCGAAAACAGATGCTGGAGCTGGATCTGTAATATCATCAGCAGGTACATAAACAGCCTGAATAGATGTTATAGAACCGTTTACCGTTGATGTAATTCTTTCCTGAACTTCACCAACGTCAGTTCCAAGAGTTGGCTGGTAACCAACAGCAGATGGTAGTCTTCCAAGTAGTGTTGAAACTTCAGCACCTGCTTGAACAAATCTAAATATATTATCTATGAATATAAGAACGTCCTGCTTTTCAACATCTCTAAAATACTCTGCCATTGTAAGACCTGTCTGTGCAACTCTAAATCTAACGCCCGGTGGTTCATTCATCTGTCCATAAACCATAGCCGTATAGGGGAGAACACCGGACTCTTTCATTTCCATCCATAGGTCGTTTCCTTCTCTTGTTCTCTCTCCAACACCAACAACAACAGAATATCCAGAATGGAACTTAGCGATGTTATGGATAAGTTCCTGCATAAGAACAGTTTTTCCAACACCTGCACCACCAAACAGACCAACCTTTCCACCTTTAATAAATGGAACAAGAAGATCTATAACCTTAATACCTGTCTCAAATATCTCAACCTTAGTTGACTGCTCTTCAAACGATGGAGCTGGTCTGAATATGGGCCATTTTTCCTCAGCCTCAACAGGACCTCCATCATCAATAGGCTGTCCTACAACATTAAAAATTCTTCCAAGCACAGGTTTTCCTACAGGTATCTGTAGAGGTCCTCCAACACTTTCAACTTCCTGCCCTCTTACAAGTCCATCTGTAGGACCATAAGCAATAGTTCTTACTCTCTTCTCTCCAAGGTGTTGTGCAACCTCAAGATAAAGATCTTCAACAAACTCATTTCCCTTATCATCTATAGCTGTTCTCTGAGTCTTTAAAGCCCATCTGATTTCTGGAAGCTCCTCAGTTTCAAATTCAACATCAACAACAGGTCCAACGACCTGAACGATTTTTCCTTTCATATCTGCCATTCTTTGTATCCTCCTGACTTTCTTTTATTCAATAGCATTAGAAGCATTAATAATATCAATAAGTTCAGTAGTGATAGCTTCCTGTCTTGCCTTGTTAAATATAATTGTCCATCTTTTTATAGCTTCACCTGCATTTCTTGTCGCATTATCCATAGCTATCATTCTTGCAGCATGTTCCGCTGTTGATGATTCAACAAGTGCTCTATAAAGCTGGAAGTTTATATATCTTTTTAAAAGTTGTTCCAGAACCTCTTCTGATGAAGGCTCTATATTATACCTGCTTATCTCTGAAAGCTTTGTATAATCAAGTTCAGGTTCTATAGGAAATAGCTTTCTAACCTTAGTCTCATAAGTAGCTGTCGTTATAAGTTCATTGTTTATAAGATATACAGCATCTGTTTTCTCGTTTTCATACCTTTCAGCAACAATCCCTCCTACCTGTGAGGTAAAAGACAGATTCATATGATCTCTGTATATATCCTCATATTCAGCTATTATATTAAATCCTTTATTTTTAAAAAACTGAACTGCCTTCCTACCTATAAGAATAAGATTCAGTTCTTTTCCTGCTTCCTGAAGTTCTTTAGCCTTTCCAAGTGTTGTTTTAATAACGTAAGAGTTAAATGCCCCGGCAAGACCTCTATCTGCTGTTACAACAACAATATCAACCTTATGCTCATCTCTTATCTTTAACAGAGGATGTATATCCCTATCAACAAACATAGCAAGATCATTTATAAGATCATACAATCTCTCAGAATAAGGCCTTGTTGCACTTAATTTGGCTTTTGCTTTATTCAGTTTGGCAGCTGAGACCGCCTTCATCGCCTTTGTTATACGCTGTGTATTTTTAATACCCTGTATTTTTCTTTTTATATCCCTTGGTGAGAGCTTAGCCATTCTTCTCTACCTCACTAAAATGCAACTTTCTTTTTGAATTCTTCTATAGCCTCTTTAAGTTTTGATTCTATCTCATCTGTAATTTTTTTCTCAGCCCTGATCATCTCTAAGATCTCAGGTTTCTCCGTATCAAGGTATGTGTAAAACTCCTGTTCAAACTTCTGGATAGCACTTACAGGAACGTCATCAAGATATCCCTTTGTACCTGCATAAATAATCGCCACCTGTTTCTCTACAGGAACAGGTTTATTTGGTGGTTGTTTTAAAAGCTCAACAAGTCTCTGACCTCTTGCAATCTGAGCCTGTGTTGCTTTATCAAGTTCTGATGCAAACTGAACGAAAGCCTCAAGTTCTCTAAACTGTGCAAGTTCAAGTCTTAGCGTACCTGCAACCTGTTTCATAGCTTTTATCTGTGCTGCCCCACCAACTCTGGAAACTGATAAACCTACGTTAATAGCAGGTCTTATACCTTTATGAAAAAGATCTGTTTCCAGGAAAATCTGACCATCTGTAATGGATATAACGTTTGTTGGGATATATGCAGCAACGTCACCAGCCTGGGTTTCGATTATAGGTAATGCCGTTAAAGATCCTGCTCCAAGATCATCGTTTAGTTTTGCAGCCCTTTCAAGAAGTCTTGAATGTAGGTAAAAAACATCTCCTGGATAAGCTTCCCTTCCTGGAGGTCTTCTCAGGAGGAGAGAAAGCTGTCTGTATGCATAAGCGTGCTTTGTAAGATCGTCATAAATAATAAGAGCATGCATACCGTTATCTCTGAAATACTCAGCTATTGTACATCCTACAAATGGAGCGATATACTGCATTGTAGCTGGATCGGATGCTGTAGCTGCAACAACTGTTGTGTACTCCATAGCTCCATGTTTTTGAAGTGTTTCAACAATCTGTCTTACAACAGCTCTTTTCTGACCTATAGCAACATAAACACAGTAAACATCTTCCCCTTTCTGATTAAGGATTGTATCTATTGCAACCGTTGTTTTACCTGTAGCTCTATCTCCAATAATTAGTTCCCTTTGCCCTCTTCCTATAGGAATCATAGCATCTATAGCTTTAATACCCGTCTGGAGAGGTTCATGAACAGACTTTCTTGTAACAACACCGGGAGCAATTTTCTCAACAGGTGAGTAATAAGCTATATTTTCTATCGGTCCTTTCCCATCTATAGGTTTTCCAGTTCCATCAACAACCCTTCCAACAAGTCCCATACCGACAGGAACTTCAAGGATCTTTCCTGTTCTTTTTACTATAGTTCCTTCTTCTATCCCTGTCTCATCTCCAAGTAAAATAACACCTACATTATCTTCTTCAAGGTTAAAAGCAACGCCAAGTTTTCCGTTTTCAAATTCAACCATCTCTCCATACATGGCTTTTTCAAGTCCAAATACCCTTGCAACTCCATCACCAACCTGAAGAACCATACCGACTTCTTCAAGGTTTGCTTTAGCTTCAAACTCTTCAAGCTGTTTTTTCAATCCTTCTAATATCTCTTCAGCTCTTATTGCAGACATCTAAAACCTCCTTTATCTTTCTTTAAATTTTTAACAACTTAAAAGGCTGTTAACTGCTGTTCCAACTTTTGAAGATATGTTTTTATAGATGAATCAAGTATATAACTTCCTGCTTTAACAACAATTCCTCCTATAATGGATGGATCCTGTTTTATATCAAACTCAACTTTTTTACCGAGCTTTTTCTCAACCACCTCTTTCACACTGTTTATAGTTTCCTCATCAATGGGATAAGCCGTTATTATCTCTCCTTTTACCGTTGCAAAAAACTTCTCAACTTCAAATCTGAACTCATCAGCAATTACCTTTAGAAGACTCCCTTTATTCGTTTTTACTATGTACTCTAAAGCCTCTTTTACTACAGGATCAAAACCTGCTTTTTCAGAAAGAGTATCCAGTATCTTCTTTTTTTCATCGTAAGATGCTGATGGATTAAGTATAAAATTCCTGAAGTCCTTATCTTTTCTATATATCTCCTGTATTAAAAAAAGATCATCAGAAACTTTTATAAGTACAGATTCCTCTTTTGGCACTTTGTTTAAAAGAACTTTAACAACCCTTTTTAAACTTTTTTTGTCTATCTTCAATTTCAGCCTCCACTAACTTAATGCTTTTAATGTTTTCTTAATAATCTCCTTTTCTACATCAGGGTTTACCTTATCCTTTATTATCTTCTCAGAAATCTCTAAAGCCTTCTTTACAGCATATTTTCTCAGCTCATTTTCACCTCTTTTTATCTCAACCTGAATTGCTTCTTTAGCCTGTGCTTTGATCCTTTCTGCCATCTCGTTGGCTTCCTTAACAGCAGTTTCTCTTTCCTTCTTTGCTGTTTCTTCAGCAATTTTTAAAGATTCTGTAAATTTCATCTTGGCTTCTTCAAGCTTCGCCTCAGCATCTTTTAAGGCTTTTTCACTTTCCTCTTTGGCTTTTTTAGCCTCTTCAACCATTGATACTACTGTATTTCTTCTGTTTTCAAAAAACTGAATACCCCATCTTTTTATTATGTAAAAGAGAGCTCCAATAAGTATAATTGTGTTTATAGTTTTCCAGACAAGCATCATTCCGCCGTGTTCAGCTCCACCGCCTGCAAATGCTAAACTGAATACCAGTAAGAATAATAAAAGAGCTTTTCTCATGCTGCCTTCTCCTTGAGAAGTAGTTTTTCAGCTATCTCTTCAGCTATTTTTTGTATCACTTTATCCATAGTTTTCTTTTCTATCTCAACCACCCTTTCAACATCTTTTTTAGCTTCTTCAATCTCTTTCTCTGCTTCTTCCGAAGCTTTCCTCAAAATGTTAGCAACCATCTCATTTGTTTCTGAATGATACTGATCAATAATTTTTTGTGCCTCTTTTTTTGTCTCAGCCAATATACTCTCAACCTGTCCAAGAATTTCATTTGCTTTTTTATTATTCTCCTCAGCTTCTTTCAGAAGCTGATCAACAGTTTTTTGTCTCTCATCAAATGATTCAAGATAAGGATCAAAATATATCTTCTTCATAATGAACATAAAAATAAGAAATATAGCAAGCTGAACAAAGAGTGTTATATCGGGGATAACGCCAACATGCATACTCCAGCATCCTCCATTTTTGTTTATAATTTCAATCTAAATTATCATATCATAACAAAGGTAAACAATTCAAAATAAATTACAGTAGCATTTAGATTAAGGGTTAAACATTTTGACTTAACTGATTATCTGCAAGGGAAAGATCAAGTTTTTTAAGATCTTCATCAACACGATCAATTACAACCTTTATCTTATCACCAAGTCTGAAAATTCTTTCTTCACCAACAAATCTCTGATTTTCTTCATCGTACTTGAAACCTTTTGGAAGCGATGTTATATGTATAAGACCTTCCACAAGATATTTTTCTATTTCAACAAAAAGACCAAAAGAAACAACGCCTGTTATCACCCCTTCGAATTCCTCTCCTATATGAGATGCAAGTATTCTAAGTTTAAGTATCTCCAATGCATCTCTTTCAGCATCATCAGCAACTCTTTCCATTTTTGAACATTGATCAGCTACAGTTTTCAGTTTTTCAGGTAAGATTCTAAAGTCTTTTTTTGAAAATTTGTTTTTTATAGCTTTTTTCAGCATTCTATGAACATTTATATCGGCATATCTTCTTATAGGCGATGTGAAATGGGTATAACAATCTGAAGCAAGACCAAAATGCCCAATATTCTCAACTGTGTATTTCGCCTGTTTCATAGTCCTTAAAGCCATGAATCTTATAAGGTTCTCTTCAGGTGTTCCTGCGGCTTTTTCTATTATCTTCTGTATAAACTTTGGAGTTATCTTTTCTGGATAGGACACATCATAACCAAGACCGGCAACAAGATCCACAAATTTTACAACTTTATCAAGATCAGGCTCTTCGTGTGTTCTATATATAAATGGATATCCTTTTTCCTCCATAAATCTCGCAACAGTCTCATTTGCTATTATCATAAATTCTTCTATAATTCTGTGGGCAAGATGTCTCTCATAGGGAACTACATCATAAGGATCCCCTGTATCAGTGAAAAGTATCTTACTCTCAGGCATATCAAAATCTATACTTCCTCTCTTCTCCTTTGCTTTCATAAGTATTTTTGCAAGATCTTCCATATATCTTAAAGGTTTTACAACATATGGATATTTTTTTTCTAAAGCAGGATCTCCAACTATAAGCCTTAATGCCTCATCATAAGACAGTTTTGCTTTGCTTATAATAACGCTTTCATAAATGTTGTAGTCAACAACTTTTCCCATCCTATTTATAAGCATTTCACAGGTAAAAGCATACTTTTTTTCACCTGGTCTTAAGCTGCATAGCTGTGCCGCCAGTCTTTCAGGAAGCATATGAAGTGCCATTTCTGGAAGATAGTATGTGTTCCCCCTTTCAAAAGCTTCTTTATCTATCTCAGAGCCTTCCTTTACATAGTAAGAAACATCTGCTATATGAACAAATAGTCTGTAAAGATCTCCTTCTTTTTCTACAGCAACGGCATCGTCATGATCTCTCGCTGATTCTGGATCTATTGTAAAACAGATCTGATCTGTGAGATCTTTTCTATTCTTTGTTATTCTTACAACTGAAGATAACTTTTCAGCCTCTCTTACAGCTTTTTCAGAATGTTTAAGAGGTAAGCTATACTTTCTTGCTACAATTTCGGCTACAGTTCTTGTATTTTTTGTTTTTCCAAGAATATCTATAACCCTGCCTCTGCCTTTTATTTTTGGCGCTGGATAATCTGTTATCTCTACCACAACATACATACCTTCTTCTAATTTTTTCTTTTTCGCCTCTTTTTTAGTTATATAGATTTTGTGCGGAATAACCGTATCTGATAAAAGTATGTAATGACCTGTTCGATCCTTTTTATATATGCCAACTACCGTCTTAACTGCTCTTTGAACAACTTTTACTATCTTTGCTTCATCTTTCTTTCTTCTTTTTACAGCTTTTGCAAGCACAATATCTCCATCAAAAAGGTATCTCATCTGGGGAGGAGGAATGAAAAGATCTTCCACATCTTCGCCAACTATCAGAAAACCATATCCACTTGGATGTGCTTCTACCCTACCTTCTATAAGTTCTCCCTCTTCCTTCCATTCTGTAAGAAGGTATTTACCTTTTTCATACCTGATTATCTTTTTTTTCTGGAGTTTTTTTAGAAGTTTCCTCAGTTTTTTCTTTTCAGATTTTGGAATTCCAAGCTTTTTCAAGAACATCTTAAAATAAGTCGGCTTCCTTCTATGTCTAAGAAAATTCACTATATCTTTTTCTGTAACTTCCATATATCCCCCTTCAAATTTAAAACTATTACATTTCTTAATATTAGTTATTAGGCATTCATATAACAACTTTTTTAAGTATATTGATCGCCTCTAAAATATGGTCCTTTTCTATTATAAGAGGTGGCACAAATCTCAAAGTGTTACCTCCAGCAGTTCCTATTATAAGACCTTTTTCCAGAGCTTTTTCAACAATATCTCCCGCTTTAACACTCTCAGGTAAAGGACAGCCTATCATAAGTCCTTTTCCTTTTGTCTTTAACCCGATATTTTCAAGTTCTTTCTTTAGAAACTCCCCTTTTCTCTCAACATTTTCAAGAAATCCATCTTTCAGGACTTCTTTTAAAACAACCTTTGCCGCTGTTGTTGAGATATAATTTCCTCCAAAGGTAGAACCGTGAGTTCCGGGTGTAAAAGCTTTCGCAATATCATTTTTGGCAAGAACGCAACCTATTGGAATACCTCCTCCAAGACCTTTAGCTAAGGTAACAATATCAGGACAGAGATCGTAATGCTGGTAAGCAAAAAGCCTTCCTGTTCTTCCTATACCAGTCTGAACTTCATCAGCAACAATTAGAATCCCATACTCTTCCCTGATTTTTAAAATTTCTGATAAGAACTCTTCATTTATAGGGTTTATACCCCCTTCTCCCTGAATAAATTCAAACATAACAGCAGCTGTATTTTTATTCACTGCAGATCTTAAACTTTCAGTATTATTAAACTCAGCATACCTTATCCCCTGTAGTAAAGGCTCAAAACCTTTATGATATTTAGGTTGTGCAGTTGCCGTCAAAGAACCAATAGTCCTACCATGAAATCCACCTGTAAATGTAACAATCTCAAACTTCTCCGGCTGTCCCATATCGTAAAAATACTTTCTCACAAGCTTTATTGCTGTCTCATTCGCTTCTGCTCCTGAATTGCAGAAAAATGCTCTATCAAGGCACGAGTTTTTTATAAGGATCTCAGCGACTTCTATCTGAGGTTCAATATAAAAAAGATTTGATACATGTATAATATCCTTCAACTGTTTACAAAGAGCTTCGGTAAGAGCAGGATGGCTGTAACCAAGTGTGTTTACCGCAATTCCTGCAAGCATATCTATATATTTTTTTCCTTCTGTATCGTAAAGATAAACACCATCTCCCTTAATAAACGATACAGGATATCTTGAATAGTTTTGAATAAGATATTTGTTTCCTTTTTCTATAAAATCTTCCATA
>Ga0256914_1000758_pt1 | contig 31080 bp, 26 predicted proteins | sample HulkmetaG_FD_191571 | JGI IMG/M metagenome (GOLD analysis project Ga0256914, IMG submission 191571) | Hydrothermal chimney microbial communities from Main Endeavour vent field at the Juan de Fuca Ridge, Pacific Ocean - Hulk | ecosystem: Environmental > Aquatic > Marine > Hydrothermal vents ... | reverse complement strand
GATCTTTATAACGCTGCAAGACCTCTGAAGAGGGATGATGAAAAATATTTTTATACCCACAGCTTACAACAGCCACACTAGGAGAGACTTCCCGCAAGAACCGGTAACAACTGGAACCTTTAGCACCATGGTGTGGCACGACCATAACTTGAGACCTAAGTTTGCTACCAACCTCTTTCACAAGGACCATCTCCCGTCTTTTTTGTATGTCTCCTGGCAACAGCAAGCTACCACCTGGACATGTCACTTTAAAAACAAGTCCTCTGTCATTTTTGGAAAGGGCTTTATTCTCTGGAGCTACCAAACATTTGATACAGACACCCCCTTTAAGACTTATAATATCCGTCTTTTTTAAAAGCCTTATCGGGATATTGCGAAGACGGACCTGGCTTAGAAACTCCCTAAATAGTTGACTGTGTGCACTGCTTTCTCTGTAACTTAACCATACCTGGCCAACCCTAAACTGCCTGACAAGAGCCATAGCCCCTCCGAGATGATCTGTATCTGGATGGGAAATGGCAAGGATATCAATGCACTTTACGCCAAGCCTTCTAAGATATGGAGCAACTACATGCTCCCCAACATCAAAACGGGATCTATTAAAACCACCAGTATCTGCCACAAAGATCCTACCGTCTGGAAGCTCTAATACCTGACAAAGACCTTGCCCAACGTCTACGACATGAAGCGCGACTTCGTCTCTGTGATCCTTTAAATAGGTCTGAACAAAGTGTCCGGCTATCAACAAAACCGTGAAAAAAAGCGCAACATAACGCACCTTAAACCAAGTTCGAGCAAGGGGAACAAGGATAAATATAAAGATTAAGACAAAAAGTTCCCAAGGCCTTGGAGGCACAACAAAATGATCTATCCAGCCTGGGCTTGTAAAAAAGGTAGCAAACCTATCCATCAATCCAATGCCAAACGATGCCGATGTAAAACAGGTAGTATCCAGGCCACACCCAACAAAAGAAAAAACAGTACCTAAAAACAGGCCAGGAAGTACAAGGAACTGTGCAACCGGAATACAAAACAGATTCAAAAACACTGCCAATGGATTCAACCTATGAAAATAAAAGGCCAAAAGAGGAGAAGAAACAACCCAAGCCAAAAGACACACAATGGCAATGTTCCATACATACCCTTTGGAAGACATGATCTCATGTAGCTGCCTACCCCAAAAAATGAGAAAAAAGACTACAAAAAAGGAGAGTTGAAATGAAACGTCCAAGAGATACCGGGGATCTTTTATAAGAAGGATCCATGCTGCCAAGAAAAGGCCCGCCTCCATATATGATCTTCTATCAAAGATGATGCAGAAAGCCAAAGAAGAAATCATAATAAATGACCTAGTGCTTGACGGAGAACCACCAGCCAAGGCGCAATATAGGCCACAAGACAAAATGGCAACCAACCAAGATGTCTTTCTTATATCCATTCTCAAAAGCAACCATGGGAAGACACGCCCAATAAATCTTATTAGGAAAACAGACAACGCTGCCATCATTGCCATATGAAGGCCAGAAACAGCAAAGAGATGACCTATGCCTGCCGAGGAATAGCGCATCTTTTGATCTTTTGAAAGCCATGCCCTTGATCCAGTGAGTAAAGCGATAGCAACAGAAGATATATTAGCAGGCAAGGACTTCAACAGGGTATTGATAACTGCCATTCTTAACTGTTCGATCTTTAGATGAAGAAGTGTTTTTAATCCTATATGGACAGGAGAGTCTCGTAACTGCAGGATATCTAAGGGTGACGAACAGACAGCCCGTACCAAAATACCCCTTAACGCCCACCAATTTTCATAATCAAAACTCCCGGGCGTACCAAAGTTCCTTATCTTAAAAAGCCTTGCCTTAAAAACGATCCTTTGCCCTGGCCTTAACTGATCCCATGATAGATTCCTGAAGGTTACAACCGTTGGCTGTCCGATAACATATCCGGTCCTGTAGATGTCTTTTTCTACAAAAATTATGGCCTTGGTATCCAAACCTATGGGCAAGGGCAGCTTGGCGACATATCCTGACAATACTACCTTGCCACCCCTTTCAGCTAGCTCCAAAAGTCTTGCCTGCCTTTTTTCCAAGGTCCTTTGTGAAAGCTCCATATGAAAGTAACCAGCTGTAAAAAAGGATACAAATAAGCACAAAAGCAGCAATAGCCTTATGGCCACTGCCATAGAGTCTGTAACCACTTTTCCTCTAAGGAGGAAAAACAATGGAGAAGAAAAGACAAAAAAGACACCGCCCAACAGGAAATATAACGCACTTATATCCAATAGACCCAGGCCATGTAATTCTTTGGCCCAAACGATCCCAGCAATAAAAGGGGCCAAGAAAATAGCAAGCGGTATTGGCTTTAGCTGTGCAAAGGGAACCCTTTCCATTAAGAGTCAAATTTTATTGGGTATGCAAACGAAGCATCTGGACCTGACCAGACTTGATAAAAAACTTCACCTTGTCAAAACTTGGCGCCCCTGAAAGACTTGGACGCACATTGTTTGAAAAACCGAATTGCTCTCTAGGAAGTCCTAGTATAGTATCGAAGCGACCATTATTGTTGCTATCGTGATAGAACATTATTGCATACCAACCAGGGGGCAAATTCCTAAACTCCAATGTAATATTTGAAGAATCTACTATAACATTTGCCTTTCTCACAGGATTCTTTCTACTTTTATAATTGTCTCTTGAATTATATAGGGCTAGATGCAACAGACCTTTTACTGGTTTCAAACCCGTTACTACTATTTTGAGAATTCCTGTAGATTCGACTCCATTCTCGTGTGTTTCCATATGGCAACCTACAGAAGCGAGGACGGAAGCAGATGACAAAAGAATAAGTATCGATAATAAAATGAAAAACCGTCTTAACAATAATGACCTCTACACTGTAAAAAATAAGCTGATTTTAAAACTAGTTTTAGAAATAGCCAATAATTGAAAAAGTGTAAATTATTTTATTTTTTGTTTATTACTATATGAACTTGCTCAAACGAGCTGTAAAATTCAAAGAAGGGGGGATTATGCAGAGGGCTTTCTTCATATTATTCCTTTTCCTTTCGACTTTGATGGTCCCAGGATGTAGCAACCCTCCCAAAAGGGCACTGCAAATTCCTGAGACAGTACTGGATACAGGTGGTGAAACCACCATGCTTTTCCATTCTGTCCTATACTATCCAGGGGCCATAAGCCTTAATTTTCCAGGATATATCGTGGGGATTGAGAAAAGCCCTGTGAAAAAAATTGCACCTGAAGAAGACATCCTTGTCTGTGGCAAACCAGAAAACGGTTTGAGCCAAAGGGATTCATACAGACAAGTAGTAGACAAAAAGATTCTTTTCATCTCTCATATCATAAAGGATGTTAATGCCCCTTTTGGAATTGGCAACTGTGTCCTCTACAATGCATACGTTCAACCAGGAGATAATGATACAAGACAACTTGTAGAGCCGTGTAAAGAAATAGCCAACATTGATCCGATACCACCCAAACATGCCTACAAACAGAGTTGGAAGGCCCTTGACATCCTGAGACAATCAATAGAGACGCGCATGCGTACAGGCCATTATACCCATATAGTTGTAATAACTATGGGCTGGAATACTGTCCAAGAAGAGGCAATCAGAAACTTCAATAGCTTAATCAAGAATATCAAAAAGGCTGCTAACAGGCGAGGCAGGGCCTTCAATCCTCTCGTCATAGGAGTAACGTGGCCAAGTCAATGGCAGAGCCAATGGTTTGGGCCATTGCTAAAGGCCCTTAGCTTCCCTGTGAAGGCGTTCGATGCCGATGAGCTTGGGCTGACATGGCTAGGAGTCTTGCTCCACGATACCCTTCCAAGAGTCATGAATGACCTGGATGATACCCAAAAGGTGCCGGTGGTTATTATAGGACACAGTTTCGGCGCTAGAGCCTTGAGTGTTGCTGCATGTGTAGGACCTGTAATTTATAAATCTCGCGGGGCAGAAATAGGTGTAAAAAAAATAACAGACTCCACGCTAATAAACCTGCAAGGTGCATTTTTTATAAGACGCCTGTTTGGACAGCATGACCGCGGTATATACTTCAATGATCGGTGTCCTACTGTTTCAAGACTGGTTCTGACATCATCAAAACATGACTCCGCCATGGATGCCATGCTTTTAGGTCCCTATGCAGGAAATGACAAGAGCTACAAAAAATATTGCACTGGCATAAAACCTGGGGACTTGACCTGTGTCAAGGCAACCAGATCTGGAAAAATCACAGACCTAGCCGGAACTCCTGTAGACGTTTACAATTTTAAACATCTTGTCTACATAAATGCAGATGAACTTATTTACCAAAATGCCTATCTATCTGGAGGAGGAGCGCATAGCGATATTTACAGAGAAGAGCATGGCAGGCTTATCTGGCAACTTATATCCGCTGCCAAATAGTTGTCAAATTCCTCTATATAAAACCGATCAAAAAAGAGCCTTGGCCGCTTCCAGAACAGGCTTGGCAAGCTTATATCTGCAGTCCTAAAGACAAAGCTACGATACTTCTCGCTGAAGACCAAACTGTGGACATCTCATCTTTTATAGGAACCTGAAATATTGTTTAAAATGACTGAATTGTCTTTATGAGATCCAAAGCACACAAGAAAAGATAGCCTATGGCATCTTGTGGAGGTTTAGGCAGTTATTCCTCTAATGAAACACAGCAGGAACAGCCTCTTATAGAACCGCCTTCTTATCAAAAAGGGGGGCTTGCCTTGGCTCAAAAGATGAATCCACTTCGTGAGCCTCTGGCAGATCTTTTATGCTCCTAAGTTGAAACACTTCAAGAAAATAGTTAGTTGTTGCATAGAGAATAGGTCTGCCCGGAACATCCTTTCTGCCACTAATGCGAATAAGATTTTTGGCCATAAGATATCTAATGGTGCCAGACGAATCTACTCCTCTAATCTTTTCTATTTCGGCCCTAGTAACAGGCTGTCTATAGGCAACAACAGCAAGGGTCTCGAGGGCAGCACGGCTTAATCTCTGGCTTGCCCTTTTGGCTGACCTCATAACCCATTTCTTGTATTTTGGCTTGGTCTGGAATCTGTAGCCCTTTGCTACCGGAACCAGCTCTACCCCCCTATTTTCATGTCTGCATTCCAACTCTATGGCCCCTATAGCCTGTCTTATAAGCTCAAACGGGGCATCAGGAAGGGCCTTTCTAAGGTTAGACACTGTAACAGGCCCCTTACTTGCAAATATAATAGCCTCGACCACTGGCTGAAGGGTGGCAAGGGTCCATTGATTCATTAGAGTTCTTCAACCACCACTGTGCCGCTGATCTTTATATCTTTTCCGCGGTCATCTATAAACGAAATGTATGCACCCTGCACTTCTATCTTAAACCTTCCTTCCCAACTCTTTATAATATTCCCATTACAGTCATAAAGGGTTACCTTTCTCTTTAGACCAATTATATCTGATTTAAAATGTTTTAGACTCTTTCTCTGTCTCTCTGTACAACCTGTGACAAAAAACATCATGGTACTCAAAAGAATAATAAACAATCCCAAAAACACCGTTCTTTTTACCACGGTATGCATCATAGCTCTGCCCTTAGTTTTAACATTCTGCCCTTGATAAGCCTAACTCAAATGCTTTTAGATTGGCCTCAACAAATTTTGGTTTCACTTGGGTCTTTATAGTTTCCCGCACCATTTCCTTGGTTACAGGAATTTCATTAAGCCCAATCAGAACTCCAAGCAACACAACATTTACAGCCTTTGACGTACCTGCCTGCCTTGCAAGCTCATCTGCCTCTAGAGCACAGACCCTGCGATAATTAGCCTTCATGAAATCGAGCCAGTAATCAACATCCGGATACTCAGCCTGACCAAGCTTAACTGTAATTGGCATGATAGGAGTAATATTGGTTACTATTACAGAGGTCTTTGAACACCTATTAAGGGCCCTAATAGCCTCAAGTGGTTCAAAGCTAACCAGGACATCGGCTTCACCCTGGGAAATGATCGGACTCTTTACACCTCCTAACATAACGGTTGACTCTACCACACCTCCCCTTTGGGCCATACCATGGACCTCGCTTACCCTAACATCCATTCCTGCTGCCATGGCAGCCTCACCCAAAAGCCTGGAGGCCAGCAGGGTTCCCTGTCCACCAACACCTGTAAAGAGTATCTTTTTGGTATCCATCTTACTTCTTGCCTCCAAACTTTTTGTAGTAGAGGATGCATGGTGCTTCAGCAATTACCACTGACAGTTCATCCCTTGCCAACACTTTTTTAAAAAGTGACACTGCCTCCTTTTTCTTATAAGGATTAATCTTGTACACGTTCTTGATGCCAAGACCCCTTACTGCATTTTCTATTGATATACGTGGGTGATCGTAACCAGGGGGACGGATCTCTATACCTGGATTGGGTTGGTGTCCTGTCATAGCAGTAGTGCTGTTGTCAAGGATCACCAAACAGAACCTATGTTCATTGTGATATGCATTTGCCAAGGACGAAAGTCCTGAATGGAAAAAGGTGGAATCCCCGATAAAAGACACTATAGTGTGATCTGTTGACACGGAAAAACCGGCAGAAGAACCAACACTTGACCCCATACACAATAGATAGTCGGCCATCTGAATAGGGGGAAGAAGCCCAAGGGTATAACAACCAATATCTGTAGGATAGATGGCATTTTCGTCTTGCCCAAGCTCCTTAAGGGCCTCTTTAACAGCATTGTACGTCTCCCTATGCGGACATCCCTGACAGAGGCTTGGTGGCCTCATTGGGAGAATTGGAAGCCCTGACAAATCAGGAATTTCAGGACGGACCAAATCAATGTCGAGTACCTCAGCTATGGCCTTCTTTACCATAAGAGGGTCAAATTCATACATCCTGGAAAAGTGACCTGTAGACTTTCCAAGCACTAGTTTATCCTTAGCGATATCCTTACAAAGAATTTTGATCCCGTCCTCTAAAAATGGTTCAAGTTCTTCTACAACAAGTATCTTATCCACATTTTGAATAAAATCCTTTAATATGGAAATGGGAAATGGATACGGAAAGCCTAGCCTCAAAAAAGATACACGATCCTCCACCCCAAGCTCCCGAATGGCATCTTCTACATAGCACACACTGACACCAGAAGCTATTATGCCTGTCTTTCCTTTCCCTGATACTAAATTAAACTTGGAGCCTTCAGCAATGCTCAACGCCCTTTCCATCTGTTCAAGCAACACCTTATGACGCATCCTTGCCACTGCCGGAACAGGCACCCATCTACGTGGGTCCTTATTAAATCTCCCCTTCTGTTTCACCTCTTTTGGCAAAGGGCCTAGTTCAACTGGACCACGAACGTGGGATGTCCTGGTAGTGGTCCTTATAATTACTGGAAGCTCCAAGGATTCAGAGAGCTCAAAGGCATAAATGGTCATCTCCTTGGCTTCCTGGGGTGAAGATGGCTCCAGCATGGGAAGGTTTGCGAACCTTGCATATAGTCTATTATCTTGTTCATTTTGACTCGAATGCATTGAGGGATCATCAGCAGTCACTATAACCATTCCTGCCTTAACCCCCACATAAGCCAAGGTCATAAGAACATCAGAAGCGACATTCATTCCCACATGTTTCATACAAGTGAGAGAACGCACGCCGGCTGCTGCTGCTGAAGCAGCCACCTCCATGGCCACTTTTTCATTGGTGGAAAATTCAAAATAAAGGGGCCAATCCCCCTGTAAGGAAATAAAAAAGAGATTATTTGCAATCTCAGAGGAGGGTGTCCCGGGATAGGCGGCCGTAACACCAGCCCCTGCCTCTATTGTTCCCCTTACGATTGCCTCGTTTCCAAGCAAAAGTCTCTTTTGCCCTGTGTCTTTTGATAAAAGAGGATGCATACATATCTCCTGAAGAGTTCTTTTAATTTATTCTGCAAGCTCTGCCATTTTTACTACATCTGTAGTGGAAAAATTGCCACCTGAAAGGACACGCGCCTTTGAGGCATCTGTCCCAAAAAGTTGTTCTATCTCTACGATCCCCTTTAGGGAACCAAGGCCAAAACCTAAAGAATGTTTTGTAATGGGATCTATTATCTCTTTACCCCTTGAATAGACATTAAGCTTGTCACCCGGCTGAAGCCCGGTCAATCTACCTGCGTTTAAATAAACATGGCCGTCTTCTACCTTAACTATCCTGCAAGACCACTCTGTACCCCTCACAACATCCTTTGATATTTTCTTAGCCACCTTGTCAAACTGCGATATGGTCGCAAGATATGAACCAATGAGCACATTTTCTGTTGCGTGTATCACATCAAGACGCAGGGCCGAACGTTGACCTTTGACACCAGGAGCATTGCCTTGGGGGAAATATACAAATATATATGCTTGAATACCTGCAAGTGCTGCAATTTCTCGCCTTACAGCAGCAGAGGCTAAATCACCAACACTGTAACCATGCTGTTTAAGAAGGAGTGCAAGCTGATTAGAATCAACAGGCACGATACCGTCTGTACGCCTCAACGCTGCTGGTAAAAGCGACAACACATCAAGACCAAGATCCCCGAGGAGAGAAATTAAGACCACCTTTCTCCTGAGAACAGGCAAACCATGGCTATCTGTCATCCTCTCTGGCAAACCCTTAAGACGTTGCTCAAGCTTTGCAAGTCTTTCCTCTAATTCTTTCTCCCGCTTACTGCTACCAAACAGCCTTATTTTAGATTTTGAAGACTCTGTCTTTCTAAAGTAATCTGCAGTAATACCAAAAGTAGGATCTGCGATTATCTCCTCTTCCATGGCTTGCTCCTGCTGTTCCTCTGGAGTAAGCTCTTTGGCATCTTTAGAAGTAACGGCCTTGCTTTTTATCGATTTATCTTTTGTGGAGCAACCACCTATTATTACTACCACCAAGAGTAAGACACCAGCAATTATCAATAATCTTTCTACAGGCAAAAAAAATATGTTTTTCATTCTAAAAGACCTAAGCTAATTCCATGCTTTTGAAGCAAAGGGAAGATGATAAATCGGACTTGGCAGCAAAGGGCCAAGGTCCGCAATTCCTATACTGATTGGTGGCAACTATAGACGCCAATACACTTTCGGTCAAGAAAAGCAGGGCTCTTGTGTTGGAAAACAAAAGAGGGGCCATAGGCCCCTCATATTGTCTATTTGAGACAGGCTTAGAAACTGTAGCTCAAATACCCCATTAACAACTGGGTTGTAGAGCCTTGGTCGCCATATACATAAGGCGCATTATCATCGTAGTAAAATAAGGAATAGTTCAACGTCAAACCTATTCCATTATCCATCCTGTAGCTTGTTCCAATATTGAAATCAAGCTGCTTGTACTCTAGATCCGAGTACTTGTCCATGCCATTTAGATATGCCACATCATAAAGGTATGGCATATTGGGATTTACAGCAGATACGTCCAAATCAAGCTTCGCATCTCCTGTAGGATACATGGAGTCAAACTCAAGATCCGTTATGTTGCCCCTGCCGATAGTAAAGGCAAGGTCAGTAGTAATGCTCCAGTTGGGCAATATGAAGTATGATGCATTTGCATTGATGGTGTGGGCCTCTGTCCTGTAATCCATATCGGTATGTTCCGAACCAAACTGGTCCGTTGTAATAAAGTTGCCTCACCCATCGTAGACAGCTATGCAGTATTGCGAATCATAACTATCATAAAAATAGGTATAACCCGCAGTAAATACAAAATCTTTCACTGGGGTTATGGTCCCGCTAAAACCTGCAACCAAGAAGTTCCTTGTCCAGTCTGACCCATCTACCTCACTGTTGTTAGCATACCTATACTTCACGTGTGCATTGGCAGTGAGCATGTGCATTGGATGCCAATGGGTCTTAAACTTAAACTCGTGAACATACTCGGGCATGTTGGACCTGGCTGCCGTTCTTTCTCCATAGATGGCAGGCTCATATGCCCTTGTCACATCATAGAGGCCTGCTGGCAACCCAGCATAGGCTCCATAACTTCCATCTGGGGTACATTCTGCCTTTTTAAGGACGTAAGGATCATTATAATATTCGAATTTGTAGTCAAAATCGAATTTCAGATTATGATTTACACGCCAATCAGTACTTAGGGTTACGATGTGTTCCTTGGTGCTATGGGTCACGTTGTGATGGCGATAGTTATTCCGCTGTTCACGTTTGAACTCATAACCGGCCCTAAGCCTCAATCCCCTCATAATACGCCAGGTAATATCTGTTCCAACCTCGTAGATATCACTGTTGTATCCAGAATGTCTAACCTCGTCCTCTTCAAAATAAGTGTAACCACTTTTGTTTATATAACCCTCAGAAAGGGTAACCCCTCCACCAGGAGCACCGGAAGGATTCTTTCTGACATTCTTTTCAAGGTCCACATTTTCATTGTCCAGATTCTGGTATTTGCCAAAGACATTTACAGAAAAATCCCTAGACAACTTTGAATGGAACTTGGCGTTTACAATGTTGCTATCAAGATCCAGCTCCTCTCCATAGTTACCTGTCAAGATATCATAGGCACCTCTGGTGGACCTGTTAGAACTCTGGGAATAGACATAGTTGGCAACAAAGGTGTTGTGAGCATTTATGTCCCAGCGTATTTTACCCTTATACGTATCCTTAGTAGAATCTGGAGTACGGCTGTAGGGCAACTCTCCGGTCGTGTTGTCATACTGGAGCCTGTTGAGAAAAAGCTCCTTGCCCTTAAGCCCATTATACACGTTGCTTAGGTCTTCGTTATCCGCATCGAATTCCCTGTGCATATAAGAGAACTCCATAGCCAAGGTTCCGATGCTGAATGTCAGTCTTGGATTAATGTCGTTGGTGGTCTCATCAACCCTTTGTGACCTTGACACTATATGACAGGCGAGACATTTGGAGTTTGTCATTGCCTGCTTTTCACCCTTTCTCTGCTCAAAACGGTGATTAAAGCTGAACTTTAGATTTGGAATCTGCGGAATATTCAGCTTTATACCATGCTCAAGTTGGGAACGGGTCACCTCAAACATCTCATCGTATGCCAAGTCTGTATGATATACATTGGCAGAACCGACCGTTTTCCCACCATTTATATCCTTCAGATCAGGGCTGCTTCCCCAATTCTTCCATCCAGTTGACGCAGGCGGAAATACATGGGCCTGAAGATTTTCCATGTAGTCATGATCTAGACGATGCAAAAAACGGCTATAGTCTGCTTCGTAGATAAATATGCGTTTAAACGAGACCATTCCGCCATATTCCTGATCATCAACATCTCTATAAAGGGCGTCTGCACTAAAATCAAAACCGTTTTTAGAGAGTTCCAGATTACCCCCAAGGTAGGTGGTCCATTTATAACCAACAGAAGAGTTGTACTCCATACCGCCCTTTGCCCCGCTTTCATCACCGTGGAGCTTATCAAGGGCTGTTGTTGCACCTACTTTGATTTCGCCAGAATACCATTTCCCATCCTCTTCACCAAAGACGGCGGACGCCCCGGCAGTTGCCAGTGCAAATATCGCCGCCATAAAAAGAATTGCTGCTTTTTTCATCGGCTTTACCTCCTTGGCTACCGGGTTAGTCCGTGTCCACTGGTCACGGTCTGAGAAGTATAATCGGAACCGTGTACATACTGGTGACACTGGGTACATTTTGTCATGAACGATTTTTGGAAGCCGTAATTGGTTCCTGCAAGCTTTCTTCCATTGTCATATGGACTGCCCCCTCCAGGAATCCCATGGCTTTCAAGGCTGGAAGCCCTTGCGGCATGGAAGTGGGCCTCGTGACACTGTAGACACAGGAAAGGCTCCTGCTGTTTAAGCAAATTGTTTGCTACGGTGCCATGTGGATCGTGGCAGATAAGGCAGTCTTCTACAACAGGGTCATGCTCAAAGACAAAAGGTCCCTGATAACGGGTATGACACTTCAAACAAAGATCATTAACCCTTTCATCTGTCTTCAACATTCCTGCTTCCAGGCTGCCACTTCCGTGTGGGTTATGACAATCCGTACAATCCATCTTGCCTTCCTTAACTGGATGATGAGAAAGAAGATGCATCTGCGAAGTTATATCGCCATGACATGAAGCGCAAAGCTTCATCTCGTTAGGCTTAGTAAGCAGATCCTTGTTGTGATTGTGATGGACCTTATGACACTTGGTGCAGGCTACATCCCTTTCGGCATGAACCGAACCAGGCCAGTTCATCAACTCATCTGTTTGATGACAAGTAGTGCACACGCCGCTTATCTCTTCTGCTGTAAGCCCGTGATCGAATTTCAGGATCTTTTCAGTATCTCCCTCTCCATCCACATGAAGAGAACCTGGACCATGGCAAGACTCGCATCCAGTCTTGTAACCACCAGTCACCTCAAAATCCGCCAACTTCATATGGACATTGCTCTTATCATCTGCAAGGTCCTCATGACAATCGAGACACGTACTACTCCCTACATAAGTCGCACCAGGTGCTATCTCAGGCATTTTTACTACATTTACCCTCTTTTCCAGCACCTGGGCACAGCCGATAAAAAATAGCATACCGACTGCCAGGATAATAAATTTCCTAATCATAAAATACCCTCCACAATTCCTGTTTTGATTTTGGAAAAAACGTAGTCTCTTATACCTCTCAACTCTCCGTCTCCCGTCTTGTTATCACCCCCTTTCTTGTACAATTTAGAAACCACCTCTAAACTTTGCTCAATAACAGTGTGCATTTGAAATCTCTGCCAATATGCATGCAGTTATTTTCATGTATCTTGCCCTTAAACCAAAAACTACTAACCTCCAGAGGTGGCCCAAAATAAAAAAGCCGCCTGGCTAAAAAACCAATGGCGGCTAAAAAAAAAGCAAAGCCCTTTGTTCCTTTTTTCCTAAATCTGTATATTGACCCGACCGGCCAATGGATCTTCTGTCTTCAATTGATGAGGATAAAACCCCTCTTAAAATAACAGCGATACAAAGCCCCCTCCCCGTTGGTACCCTGTTATTAATTTTATAATTTGTGATTATTTTAAATTACACAAATCACAAACCCTGTCAAGAGAAACTATTTGAACAAGAGTTATCAAATATTTTTTCAAAGGCTTTTGAGTTATTCCTTAATTTTTATAAAAATTTCTATATTTCTTGCATTTTCTGTAAAACGTAAAGTCCCTACATAGCCGCAAATGCTACCTTTCATGGATTCTCTAACAAACCTCTTTAAAGGAATCTTTTTTCCATTGACTATCAGATGGATCTCGTCTTCCTTAACCCTAGATGGGAGTTGCATGCTACCTTCTATAAAATCGCAAATAGCCTCTATCTCATGGAATCCAAAACTCCTCAAGCCCTTTACCTCAAAATCACAAACTACTGCTATAACTCCATTGACATGCTCCCTGATAAGCTTGGTGGAGATATGGGAACGGGCCACCTCTATCTTCTTTATGTCATTCGCCGATTTGAAACCTTCACATAAAACAAGATCCACTTCTGGGAAAAGAGACGCGGCTAATGCACCAACACCTTGACCGAAATTTGGGCGGATGGCTGTTACTAACGATGGGGTGACAACAGCTAATTTGTCTACACCATCCATACGATAGAGATCCGTATCAGAACCAGTCCTTTTAAAAGGTTCCAAATTGTGTTTGGTCGACTTTAAAATTGCTATAGTATAACCCCTTTTTGAAAGCTCCCTATGTATCTTTCTAATTAAAGTTGTCTTACCACTATTATGGTAGCCAATAAATGCCAAGGCCTGAGACATAAAATTCTCCTTCAAGTGATGAGGCTGGTAATGCTTTTTGCTTTACAAGCCAGGTATGTTACTTTTAAAAATCCACTGAAACAAGGGCTATGCTTGCTGAGACCATGATACCAACCACATTAAATTGCGAAACAAAAGTCATATCCAGAAATGGCACCAAAATTATACAGGAAGTGGTTGCCATAGAGACCCCTTTTTCTGTGGCCTTGAACGATAAAACCATCGGTGCCTCGATGGTGCTACCCAGTGGCTTGGATGACTTTGGCGTAGGATTCCTATTTGGCCAAGGTTATATAGAGCATCGCGGCCAAGTCAAAGAGGTGTACGTATGTCCTGAAGGCAGAATAAGCGTTTATGCCGATGTAGATATGACAGAGCCTAGGGAAGTCATAATAACATCCGGATGTGGAGGAACCGGAAAAATCTCAAAAAAGATGTTAGAAGGTGCCTTTGAACCACTAACTGAATACTCTATGACATTAAAAGAAATAGAAAAATTCGTATTGCAAGTCTTACACTATTCAGATCTTGGCCTTAAAACCCATTGTATACATGCCTGTGGATTCTGGGCAGATGGAAAACTTGCAGCCTTTTATGAAGATGTTGGAAGACACAATGCAGTAGACAAGGTAATAGGAGCTATACTTCTAGGAAAAATCCCACCCAAGGGCGCCATTTATACTACAGGAAGGCTAACTTCTGATATGGTGCTAAAATGTGCCCGCATTGGCATCCCTATAGTTATGTCCCGAACTGCACCTTCTTCCCTTGGTTTAGCAATTGCTAGACGTGCAGGGGTAACCCTGGCAGCTTACGTTAGGCCCCATAGGGTAAACTGCTTCCATGCACCATATAGAATAATTCCATGATTAAAGATCTCTTTAGAGAATAGTAAATCCATCCAATTCTCAACCTAGATAAAGCTTGCTAAAAATCAAGCATATTCAGAAGCTCTACAAAGCATATGAAATCAAAAACGACCCGGTTGAGGGTGGATATATATTTTGCAGGCCTCATAAAATAAAAACTGCCTTTATCTATAGACAAAAAATCAACGATTCAAGAGCTGATAAAAATCATGCCCTTACTCAGGATCATTTCCGTATCCTCCAGCATGGAATAAAATAAACATGGTTTATTAGATCATACAAGTTCCAAAGCAAAATGAAGTAACGATTCAACTATAAATCTGTACGTGCCATTATACGTTAATTTATAATGTTAAACATAGGAAAATTATTACACATGAAATAATCAATATCTTTCCCATTAAAAATGAATAGCCAGGCAATGTCTTGTTTGATCTATTTCTGTTAAAGGGGAATTACTATTGAGGCCATACTAAATTAAAAAACGTTTCACAATATGTTATCGTTTCTTCCTAAATATGTTCTTTACAAAAGGATAGGTAATCGACAGGATAACGAATCCCAGGCCGCTCATAAGAAAAACCGACCAGTTAAGGCCTGGCTCAAGCATGCTTACCTCAGGCCTATTTGGATTGAATCGAACAGCAACCATCTTCCCAACCGGGTATTTTTTTAATACCTCTTTCATATAGTTTTCTGATGCAAAACAGCGCCATCCCGAATCGAGCCTATGACCTTCCAATATCTTATCTCCTACCATGTAAAGATAGTCAAGGCTCAGACAAAGCCTAGCAATACGAATTTTTGAAGGCGTACGGAGTTCTTCAACCTTTGATTTTATAATCCTCCCCTTAGCTATTGGCCATTTCTTGGCCTTCATGCCTTCTATTCCCATGGACATTCCAACGGCAAGACACCAAAGGCCAAAAAAGGCAAACAAGATCCCTATAAATTTCATAACGCATCTTCCCCTGAAAGAATAAGCCCTTCTGGCAGATGCTCTCCAAAGGCCCTATTCCGCTCCTTTTGCTCGATTTCTTGCAACTGCATAAGAGGAAAGGTTTGATCAGGTCTTGCCCCAAGAAGCTCAAGCCATATGGCTATATCCTGTCTTACTTTTTCTGGCAAATCTCTGGCCCTGTCTCCACACAACCTCGCCATTGAAATTACACAGCCTATAAGGGCGGCAAGTTCATCCTTAAACTCGTACTTTTTCAGGGTCTCTATCCATCTTATTACCACAGAGGCAGGTACAACTTTGTTTGCAGGTCCATAAAGAGGAACTCTCGCTCCTAGCCTCCCAAGTGTCCAAAGAAGATCTTTTTTGAATCTAGTCTTTGGCATTACCGATATGGCTTGAGCACCAAGGGCCTCTTTGGTATCAATCTCAAGCCTCTCCATATTCCCGGCCAAAAGCCACATCTGCCTTGCCTCTTCTGGAGTAGGCTTGAACACCTTTGTCCTTTTCTTTCTTCTAGATCTCTTTCCTGGGACAAGCACTTGTAATACTGGTGCAAAAAACTGGAGCTGCTGTCCACTGCTAAGACCGCCTGCAACCCTCCTCCAAAATATCCACCATTGGAGTCTGGCCTCAAGTCTATTCACATTTGAAAGACCCTCAAATGAAAGGGGCCAAACCTTTTTCATGCGCCATGGATCAGCAGGATCTCCAAAACCCGGCCTCAAACAGAATCCAGCAAGGTTGAACCAACGGGCTTCGTGCATTAGGCTTCTTTTTCTTCCAGTCCTTACTTCAAGAAGTATGTCACTAAGCGCCCTAAGTATGCCTAAAGACCAAAGCTCCTTGCCCATTCCAAATATTCCAGACAGGACTGCGCCAAGCTCTTTTGGATCAGGGGAATCCTTGCCTTTCTTAAGAAAACATCCCTCGATGACTTGCCTCGCCATTGAGATGGCCTGTCGGTCTTCCTGGGTAAGATGTTTTTCGACAATATCTTTAGGGGCATCTTTTAAGGCAACTCTTACCCCCTCTACTTGATAACTCCCAGGAGCTTTAGGCTTATTGCTAGCTCTAAGGTCAAACTGCAAACGCCATCTGTGAGGAGACACAAGGGAGCGACAATAAATCTCTAAGGTTCCTATTGTAGTAATCTTTGAACCAACTTTTACAGGGATCTTTTTGTCTTGGCTGCGTCTGCCATATTTCAAAACAGTCTGTAAGGGTGGCAAACGGACAAAATCTTGGCTGTTTATTTTTACCAGATCTCCTATATGGTCATTCTGTCTAGTTGTAGAACTAAAAAGGCTAAACTTTACAGGCCTGTTAGTTAGAACCTCAAACCTTCTATCTATCTCTACCTCTTGGCCCTCCTCTGTTCCTCTTTCAATAAGGCATAAGGCCTTATTTTTACCATCTCCAGCCCTTCCCTCTGAAAGACCAATAAAATATGCCCTAGGTACGCCACCTCCAACCCTTAGCCCCAACCCCTTTCTGACAAGGCCGTAATAGACTGCACCTACTGAAATGGCAAGATCTAAGGATTCATTTTCTATATCAAGGACCTCTTTGCCCTTCCAGTTGGAAAGTATTGAAGAAACCCTTTGCCTAATAATCTGGGGTTTAAGCGTGCCTCCATTAAAAAGTATGATATCTGGTAGCACCCCCTTACCTTGGCCTGACAAAAATCTTGCCAGATGCCTTGTGACCGCAGGTTCCGATTCGTAGGGCAGTCCCATCTCCCTAAGGGCAGATGACGTTTCTTTACCACTTACCGCACTGTCAAAATCAAGCTCTGGGAAAAATCCATCAAGGATGATGGATTTTATCTCTGTCTTTTCAAGGCTGATGGAAACAGTTCCTCCTACAAGGGATCTGCCTGCACCTACCAACCTTACCGAAATCTTTTCAAGATCACGCCTTGAAAGGAGCAATTCCTTGGCTTGACGGGCCTGATGAAACAGGTTTTGCCATTCTGACTGTGAAAGGCTTCTTCCTACTTTCTTTTCACAAAGGGCTGCAATGGCAAGGTCTATGTTGTCTCCTCCAAGAAGGAGATGATTACCTACTGCAAGACGCTCAAGCCTGGGGCCATGCTCTGCCTTTTCGCAGGCAATAAGTGTAAAGTCTGTAGTGCCCCCTCCGACATCACACACAAGCAAAAGCTGGCCAGGCCGTATATGGTCTTGCCACGACTGCTCATGATGAGAAAGCCACGCGTAAAAAGATGCAAGTGGCTCTTCGAGAAGGACCACATTATTCAAACCAGCTTTATGGGCTGCCTTTAAAGTAAGCTCTCGGGCCACTTGATCAAAAGAGGCAGGGACTGTAAGGACAACTTCCTGCTCAGAAAGAGGCACGCCCATTTCATATTCCCAAGCCTCTTTTATGTGCTGAAGATAACGGGCAGACGCCGTTATTGGCGACACCTTTTCCACATCTTCCTTTGAACCCCACGGAAGTATGGGAGCATCTCTATCTACTCCACCATGACACAACCAGCTCTTGGCTGAAGACACCAACCTGCCAGGGACAAGGGTACCATGATCCCTTGCATATATCCCTACTGCATAATCCCTTTTCTCATCCCATGGCAATGCAAACATGCCCCTTTCAACATCAAAGGCAGGGGGCAGGAAAAGAAACGAGGGTAGAGTCTCGGATGTAGCAAGCCTACCCATGCCAACAAGCTGGGGAATATAAAAAGACTTTATCTGGATGGACCCCGGACTGACATCGTGGAGATCCACGTAACCAACCGCACAGTTGGTGGTTCCAAGATCGATCCCTACTATATATCTCTTTTCCATATGCTTGATATTACTCTAATGCATCCACAGAGAAAAGTCCTTCAAGCATCGCAACTATCTTGAAAACCCACCTTTGGCGTCAGACCGCACCTAAAAGAAACGGACTCCCTAGGAATTTTGAACTCAAAATCTATTTCTCAAACAATTAATTACATGATAACAAAAGGAAAATCAGTGCTGCAGCAAATAAATAAAGGGTAAGCCTTTTAAAGGCCTTAAGGCCTGTATTTGACAATATAAAAACTAGTGGGAAATCTTAAGATATCCTTACTAAGTTAATTTAAGCGCAAAGCAATGCCTACGTCTTTGCCGCCCTATTTACAGCATTTTTAAGTTCTTCAAGCCTAAAAGGTTTTACCATAAAATCAAAGACACCGTTTTTAAATGCCTCTTTAGCAGTTTCAGGTTTTGCATAACCAGTTATAATGATCACCCTTGAATCCTGGTTGAACTCTTTTGCCTTTCGAAGCACCTCCATTCCATCGATCTCTTCCATTTTGAAATCGGTCACTACAATATCAAAGGGGTTATCCCTCATGTAGTCTACAGCCTCTATAGGATTTGTAAAAATTTCGACATTGTATCCCATCTTAGTGAAGACCTGCTTGAGCCTGCGCCCAACTATAGGTTCGTCATCTATTATTACCAATGTTGTTACTGATTCTTTGTCTGCCATATGCCCACTCCAATTCCCAAGTATTAATTTTAATTTTAGCATATCTTGCCAGGACATAATAGCTTGCAATTCTCATGAGCGGACAACCTCATAATTTTCTGTCAAAAATGCGTCCAAATACAGTTGAATCGAAGAATCGCTTTCCATATGCACATCTAATTGACGTGTAAAGCCTATTAGCCTTCCAAGTATTTCTAAAACCCTTTCCATTTCCTGACGGGGCATATTACCCATTCTGGCAGTAACGACATCCCCCTTAGTTTTTACATTCATATCATAGGCCCTTAATATCTCTGCAATCAGTCTGGCCCTTCTGGATCTCTTGGTTATATCGGTAGCCCCTCCGAGGAACCTAAAATAGATATGGTTATCCCTTGGGTAATCGCTGCAATAGGCATCCACGATATTGAAATGGTAACCAAAACGCAGACTTAAGTTCATATATTCCTTTGTAATTATGGCAACATTATGACCAGAATACTGTCCATCAATTGCATCCTTGGGAGCGTTTATCATGCTTGTTACCATATCTCTCAAGCTGATATCCATTATCTCTGTATGCCATACACCAGGAGTAAGCATTCCTTTAAGCAGGGCCCTAAAAGGAATAGAAACAATATGTTGAAACTCACAGTAATCCTCTGGAGCATCCTCTGACACGCCTCCACCAAGATCCAAACACAATATACCAGTAGGTATAGAGAGTTCGAGCCTTTTAGTAAGATGGCCTTTTAATAACTTTTTCTCATCTTTTCCAAGCTCTATCAGCTCCTGGACTGCCTTTTCATGAATAAACCTGAGTATATCGTGGTATGTCTCACATCTATCCATTCTGAACTCTTCAATAAGCGGATCTATAAGATTGAGACGCGCTATCTCATTCAATAACCTTCTAAGCAGCCTAAAATCAGAGGAAGCAAAAACATTCATTGACTGACAGCTTCTGTATACAAGAAGCTCTTTTACCTTACCTTTGTAGATTTTTCTCTCCTCAGCATCTACGGTGACCTCCATACCATCTTTGAGCTTTGACAAAATACCCGTGACATTGACCAGACATGGCACCCCTAATTCCCTGCATATTGTAGCCATGTGACTAACCGGGGTGCCAACTTCGGTCACAATTGCCGAGACCTTCTTCATAGCCCTGACGAAAACCGAACTATCACGTGGACTTACTAATACCGCCCCGTCAGGAATATCATCGATTTGCCGGATATTTTTGACAATCTTTACAGGACCATACCCAATCCCTTGCTGGGCTGTAAGCCCTTCTCCACTGGAAATTACTGTGTATTTCTTCTCTAGATCCAGGAGAGAACGGTCAATGCCACTATCTCTTTTAATAAGAAGCGCTCTGGATTGGAGAATCAAAAGTCTATCATCTGGATCAAGGGCCCATTCTACGTCTTGCGGATGCTTAAAATAATTTTCAAGCTTAATTCCCATCCGAGCAAGCTCCAGAAGCTGTTCATCTGTAAGGCAGGCCCTATGTTGCAACTGCTTTGGCAAGGTCCTCCTTTCAAGCCCGCCCTTGTCAGCTAGATACAAGGCCTCTGTCTTATCCGCTATTTCTTTATCGATTATCTTGAGACCATCTTTTTTGGATAGAAGAAAAGAATCTGCAGGCATCTTTCCATCGACAACCGCCTCTCCCTGTCCCCAATTGCCAACAATTACCATGTTGTCTGAGGCTGCATTAAGAGGATCGGTAGTATAAAGAACGCCGCTGCTCTTTGCATCAATCATCACCTGACATATAGCAGCGATCGACATCTGGCCTTCCCCTTCCAACACTGTCCGCCTGTATTCAATGACATGCTTGCTAAAAAGGCTTGCTATTACAGTTTTATACGCATCAAAAATCTCCATGGCAGATCCTTTAACATTTAGGACGGTCTTAAACTGACCTGCAAATGAGAAATCCATATCCTCTTCCCTGGCACTGCTTCTTATGGCAAAACGCCGCACTTCTTGACCTGCATCAGCCAAGTGGGAAAGCGCAAGCTCTATTTCCTCCAAAAGCTGCCTTGTAGGGCGAAGGGTCATTATTGAACGCTCAAGCATTGCTCTAAGCTTCTCAATCTCTTCATCAGTAGCAGAATGAGATCCTAAGAGCCTTTCCAGCCTTTCAAGGCTATCCTCAAGACCATTAAAAAAGATGATGTCATGGTAGGCCCTTGTGGTTATAACGAATCCCTTTGGAACCGGAAATTCAAGATCATTTATTATCCTTGCCAGATGAAGCGCCTTTCCTCCAATTATAGGGAACTGGCTCTTGTTGATTTCATGCAAGAGAATAACCGGCGGTCCATGGCGGTCGTCCCGCCCTTTTAAGACCTGGAGGAGCCTGTCATATATGCGTTCATAGATTTCATAAAGGTCCTTGTATCGATTTTCACACAAGGTATTGAGCCTGTGTACACATTTTAAGACAGTCTCGGACAGCTCATCAAAGCTCGTCTCTATATAGTGTCTATCAAAGAGATAATCACCACTGAGTTTTTCACCCATATCGGCGATTATCTCAAGGGCCTTCTGATTACACTCGAGAACCTTTTTGAAACGCTCAAACTTTTCTTTGACATCGATACCATCTTGTGTCGATGATCTTGAAATGGCCCCCTTTATCTTATCTGCCAATTGTTGAATAAAATGTGCCAACTTTCACTCCTTTATACATAAAAAAAACCCCTGCCTTTATAATAATAACGGGCAGGGGCAAAACAAGAATTGGAGGGTACTTGTTTTTTAAAGCAACTTTAATGGCCACCTCCTCCCTTGAATACCATGCCTACTCCAAAACCTGCCAGAATTGCCACAACTATAGCGATAATGCCGTAAAGGGCCGGTTTTTCAAATGCCATATGGGAAAGCTGTTTTATAAGGCCTACCCGTTCAACCCTTATCCTGGCCTGGGCCTTATCTACGACCTGTCCGTTTTGTACAGCAAATACCTCAACAAAATATTCCCCTGGAGGTGCTTCAAAAGGCCAATCTATGTCAACAGAAAACGTGTGCTCAGCCCTATCCACCTTTATGACCCCATCTTCTTCATGGTAGAGTTGCTCTTCTTCCATGAACTTCAAAAATTCTACAATCCATTTATCACGTTCGAAATTCTTCATGTTGGTCTTGATTTTGGCCCTGCTTCTAAGGGCATCGTATCCTATAGCAAGCTCCTTACAGATCTGCGGTGGAAGCATCTCGTGTATATCCTTTGTGGAATAGACAAGATAAACCTTGGGGACATCTTCAAATACAATATTCCCAAGCTTCATCCAGAATATACCCCCGGCCTTGCCCTTGTATTTCAAATGTTCTTCTCCCAACTGGGAGTGTATCTGAACAATTATATCCTGTGTATTAAGGCCGCTTCCCTTAATCATAAGCTTGGTACCATGATAACCAATGGTAATAGGAATCCTGCCTGGAGTAACATCCACTGTTAATGCAAAGGCCTGGACTGGTGAAAACAGCACAAAAACAGCCAAAACGATGGCAGTCTGTAATATCATGTAAATCCTGTTCATATCTAGTGCCCTCCTCCATGTGCCAATAATAGGGACGGCTCAAGAATTAGCCCAAGAATCATCTTCACAGTCACTCCAAGGACGATGACGGCCAGCAAGATCTTTAATTGGTCTCCATGAAGCTTTTTACCAAGCTTGGTTCCTATCTGTGCTCCGATGGTTGAACCAATAAGAAGAAGAATAGCAAGAATGATATCCACTGTATGGTTCTGATAGGACTGCAAAAAGGTAACCTCCACACAGGTGAACATGATCTGGAAAAGACTGGTTCCAACCACCACATGCATGGGCATGCGAAGCAAATAGATCATGACCGGAACCATGAGGAAACCGCCTCCAACTCCCATGATGGCAGCAAGTACCCCGACAAAGATTCCAAGCCCTACGGGAAGAATGGCAGAATGTGTAACGCCTGACTTTTCAAAATGAATTTGCATTGGAAGAGAGGCCAATATGCTCTTTCTTTTGGCCTTGGCGTCTGCCTTTTCCCTTGCCTTCCTTTCTGCTTCGATACGCTCTTCGGCACTCATGCTTGCAGCAGCCTTTTGCTTTTTAAGGGCATGAAGGCTTTCAAAAAACATAAAAGTGCCTACCACACCTAACATTATCACATATGTGATTTTGATAAGGAAATCAGCGCCACCTGTAGCACGCAGCACCTTTATTACATGAACACCCAATGCACCACCTGTGAACCCACCCACAAGCAATAACAGACCCATCTTAAAGTCTACATTTCCTAATCTCCAATGGGCTAGTGTGCCTGACGCAGATGCTGCTACGATCTGATTGGCATCTGTAGCTGCAGCCACTGTAGGTGGAATGCCTATCATCATCAATAACGGTGTCATAAGAAACCCTCCACCAACACCGAAAAGACCTGATAAAAGACCAACCAGCAACCCAAGCCCAACCACCAACCAAAGGGTAACGCTGGTGAGCGCTATTGGCAGATAAACGTACATTTCAAACCCTCCTAAAGACTAAAAGTAAACACATTACCTGCTTAAACAGACACGATCTCTACTGAATAAAGGCTGCAATCAACATCTATCTGTTGCAAAATCTTCTTAAAAAATTCTTCATTCCATGGTTTTGCCAAAAAGACCGTCAGGTTCCAAAAATACCATCTAGGATGGAGACTCACCTTTTTCACAATCTTGGACAACCAATCCTTTTTGTTATCAAAATCCTTATCACTCAAAGCCCCAGCTATCAGGCAAGAAATTTTGTAATCAACCAAAAAATCCACCAGCTCACTATCAGGAAGCCTTTGCACAAGATGATACGAAACCCGAACCTGCTCCAGATTGCACAATCCTGATACGAGCCGCCATAAGGCTGAAGGAGAAAAATTACTCCACGCTCCACTCGAAGCATTTGGCTGAGGACCAGGTCTTTCCGACTTTGATACAAGCAGCACTGAAAATAGTTCTGCGTCCATCCGCTTTGCCAATTTCACCGCACAAAAACTTGCATACAGATCAGAATCATGGCCATCTACAATTAGGGCTACTCTCTTTACCATTCAGGCCAAACCGTCCTGCATATCCTTATACTTTTTCTCAAAAACCTTACTAAAATATTAACAAATGCCCTTTTCACCATATCTTGCAGAGAAGATGCCAAAATGTTCACATGCTATGATTTCGGTACCTTAAGATGCTTCTCTAGCTTCTTACTTCCACAAACTTGTGCAAAGACGAACTAATACTGTTTCAAAAATAAACACCACCTGCGCAACCCACTGAAAAAACAGCTAAATATTGGATGAAACAACTGTTTCTCTTGTGAACAAATAGATAAGCTTCCTAGAAAGAAAACGCGGTGCCGACAAGACAACGATTACACCATATATAGCTCACTAAAAGGATGGTGGGGGGCGGAGAGATTATGAAATTTGGTACAGGGCCATGATCTTTTAACTCATAAAAGCCCCAAACAGGCACAAACCTGCTTTTATAGAGGCAAAATGGGGAGATCTTGAGTAAAAACACTAAGTCCCTGTTTAAAATCTTACTTTTCTATATTTCCAGCTAATTTAAAGGCCCTGGCAAAATACCAGGGCCGCGAGTGTTTAATAAGTTAGATGAAATACATTTTCTAAGGTATTCTTACAAGTCGGAAGCCCAATGCAGAATTGCCTTTAAATGGAAAAAATCCGTTACGGTATGCAGATCTACATGCATCTGGCAATGCATCCCATCCTCCTCCTCTTTCTACCTTCAAAACCCCGTTCTCCGGACCTTGGGGATCGTTCTTTGGAGATCTGGAATAATAATCAAAGGAATACCAGTCCTTACACCACTCCCATACGTTTCCGTGCATGTCGTAAAGGCCCCACATATTCGGTTCTAAAAGTCCCACATCATGGGTCTGTGCATTTGAATTTTGGTAAAACCACGCATACAGAGGGAGATCCGAAACCATATCTCCAAAACAATAGGAACCAGGTTCGCCTGCACGAGCTGCATATTCCCACTCGGCCTCTGTAGGGAGCCTGTACTTATCAGTCTTTTCCATTCCGTTAAGCTTTTTGATGAACTTCTGGACGTCGTTCCATGAGACGTTCTCTACAGGGCGTTTACGACCTTTAAAATGACTTGGATTGTAACCCATAACAGCTACCCACTGCTCTTGAGTGACTTCGTATTTGCCAATGTAAAAAGGCCTGGTTATTGTAACCTTGTGTCTTGGAAGTTCGTCTATATCAGCGTTTTCAAAATGCCTTGCAGCACCCATCATGAAAGAACCAGCTGGAATCAAGACAAATTCTATACCAATAGAATTTTTAAATGTCTTGGGAGCAGCCTCGCTCTCATGAAACATTCCGCCTGTACACACAAAAATAGCAATGCCCGTAATTAAAAGCTTTCTTACGGCTGACAAATACATAATTAAAGACCCTCCTTCTTCTTCAAACCCCTCTAAGGCCACTCTAAAAGTTGTTCTTTTATCCAACAAACGCGTTACATTTGAAAAATAATCCCCGCAGTCTCAGAAAGATCACTGCGATTATTCTCCATGCATATACATACTTTTAGAGATGGTCTCTATTATTAGCACTATTCCTCTTCTGGCGACACCACTGCAATGGTCTTTTTGGCACACCTGCCAAGAACAGCCCGACCTACACTACCCACAAGTATGTCAGAAAGAGCACTCCTGATGGTCCGGCCAATATATATGATATCTGCCTCAGACTCTTCAGAATAAGAGGCTATTACCTCAGATGGATCACCTGCCACGGCCTTTTCAACAACCCTTTCAGGGCTCACACCTAAATCTTCCAATGCCTTGCGAGCCTCTTTTAAAATACCCTCTGCCTCTTCAAGCGGGGTAGGCCATGAATCAGAATTTGCAGCCTCAGCGATATCGGCAACATCCATTACGTTAAGTAAAACGGCCTTGCTCTCATTGGCATAATTCATAAGAATTCCCGCTTCTTTTACTGCAGCCATAGACCCCTTAGAACCATCAACCAGCAAAAGCAATGTCCTTATCTCGATCTCTCCCTCATCAGGGAAGTCAGTCCCTGGAATATAGACAGAACAATAGCCCCGGCCATATAAAATTCCTGAAGTTACACTACCTATAAATGAACCCTTTACAGGATCCATGCATCTCCTTTGCATTACCACTGTTGAATAACTGTATCTCTTTACAAACTCCAAAATCTTATTGGCGGGTTTACCATCTACTATTTCCATATCAATAGGAGCAGAAGGGTTAAACCCTGCCACGATATCCTTTGCCTCTTTCATCAAAGGCGTTATTTGTTTGTTGATAAACTCCTCTCTAAGCCTCTTAAAAGTCTCGCTTTCCAAGACCAAACCGGCACGAATATCAATGTTTGTCATGTGCGTACTTAGATATCTGCCCGCCATCACATGCAGCAAGGTAATTTCTGATACCCTGTCTCCAAGAATCTTTGCCAATGCACCTGCCAATCTACAAGCAGACTTAAAGGTACCCTTTCCGTCTATTGGCAATAAAAACTTGCTAAGAGGTTCTGATTTTTTTGTCATTTTAGCCCTCTCTCAATCTGTTTTTGATTAGTAAAACATCAAGAGCCACACGTTGGCTATGGCCACGCTTATAATCATATAAGGAAAAGCCACCTTCATAAAACCGAAAAATTTCATCGGATGTCCGGCTGACTCAGCAATACCAAGGGTTACCACATTTGCGCTTGCACCAATCATGGTCCCATTGCCCCCAAAACATGCGCCAAAGGCCAACGCCCACCAGAGGACACCGGACTCTGCACCCGGGATCACCTGGGTCAAGTATCCCACGATGGGAAGCATTGTGGCAGTAAACGGGATGTTATCCACAAAGGCACTCATTATGGCAGATACCCACAATATCAGACAAATAGATGTTACCAGGCTGCCATGCGAGAGATGCAGCACCCAATCGGCAATGAGATCTAAAAGGCCTGTTTCCTCTACAGCACCCACCAATATAAACAAAAACATAAAAAACAGGAGGGTGGTCCATTCGATATCCTTTTCGATTAGCTCAAGAAGATCTATCTTCTTGGTCAACAATCCATAGGTAAAGAGAAGTGCCGCACCAAAAAGGGCTGCAATGGACACCTCCATATGCCAATAACCATGGGTCAAAAACATGGCTATAACGATACCCATGATAATACCACCAACGGTAAGAAGTTGGGAATCGGTAATCTGGTATTCCTGACGAAGTTTCTCTATAAATGATTCTATATCTGTAATCTTGGCCTTGCTGTATTCTCCCCCATAGGCAAGCTTAGAGTAAACAAAAAGCACTGCCATAGATATAAGGCACACAGGGGTCAGGTCAATGACAAAATCCATGAAGGTTAGCCCTGCATAGGAACCTATCATTATATTTGGAGGATCACCAATAAGGGTTGCAGTGCCTCCTATATTTGAGGCCAACACTTCGGGAATAAGCAATGCTAGAGGATTGATACCTAGGGACAGGGCTATCTCTATGCTTACTGGAGTTAGGAGTAACATTGTAGTAACATTGTCCAGAAAGGCCGAGGCAACTGCTGTAAAGCTCATGAGAATTATTGATAATGCTATCACGTTCCCCTTGGCCAATTTGTAACACTGATAGGCTGACCACTGAAATACTCCAGTATGCTTTAGAATGCCTACTATTATCATCATACCCATGAGCAAAAATATTACATTCATATCAATGGCATGGATGGCGCTCTCATAGGATAATATATGGTATTCGGGATTAAGGGTGCCAATGGTATAGCTTATTACCAACATTGTGGCTGCGCCAAGCATAGCAGCCAGGGTCCGGTGAAGAAGCTCAAAAGAAATGAGGATGTAGGCAAGGATAAAGATGACTGTTGCTATCCAAAAAGCTGGCCCTTGGGTGCGCTTTATAGAAAGTTCCACATGGGCTAGATACTGTTTACCGTCAAAGGCGATTTTGGTATTGTCAAGCAGGACCTTCCCCTTCTCATAACTGGGTTTATAGGCAACTATTTCTATAACAGAACCCTTTATGCTGCCCTTAGGCAACTCAAGCACTGTCTGAAAGGTGCCATCGGCTTCTGTCTTTAAGCCGCCTTCCCCATGGGCGTGCTGGCCTTCCTTTGCCTTTGGTTCAAACTCCTTACCGTTAAGAAACACCTTTAACACAACATCATCAACTCCGGTATTATGCGGATTTACTATCTTGCCTGAAATGGCAAGAGTCTCGCCTGCAAATCCAGTCTGCTCATGTCCTTGATGGCTATTGACAACTTGATGCTCCTGGGCAGTAGCGCAACCAGGTATTAAACAAATGGAACAAGATAAAGAACATGCAGACAAACAAAAAACCATCCAGAAAAAAGACCACACTTTTGGCCCAACACAGGGGAAAAACCATTTTCCCATCATCAAAACCCCCTTTAACTTGAAATACCATAAACGAAATAGAGCATGGCCATCATGACAATCAGATAAATGATGGTCATCCCTGTACCTGCCCTTATATAGTCTATGGTCTTGTATCCCCCGGGCCTCATAATCAAAGCATTTACCTGGTGGGTTGGAAGCACAAAGGTATTTGATGCAGCTATACCCACCACCAGGGCTGCCATTTTGGGATCAGCTCCTGCCTGAAGAGCCATATTCATAGACAGGGGGACAAGCAAGACTGTTGCACCAACGTTGGAGGCTACCAAGGTAAAAAAAGAGGTCAAAAGTCCAACTATCAACAGAAGGACAAACGGAGTAACCTCTCCCATTGCATGCATTATGTTTGTCGCTATGTAACGGGCAGCACCCGTTGTCTCAAAGGCCAAACCCAGAGGGATAAGGCCTCCAAGAAGAAAGACAGTCATCCAATCCACAGACTGATAGGCCTCATCAATGGTCATTACACGAAGAAGAACCATGCCAAGGGCACCAGTTAAAAGGGAAATGGAAAGCTGCACATGAAAGCCCAAGGCCAGCGTCAGGGCCAGCACCAGGCATGCCACTGCAGGCAAGGCCTTCTCTGGCCTCATTATCTCCCCTTTAAGATCCTCTGTAAAAAGCAGGATGCCTTTATTTTTCAGGAAATGGAGCCTCTCCCATGGAGCAAGCAGCAGGATGCCATCACCTGCCTTGAGCTTGGTCTTTGATATATTCCTCCTGATGATCTCACCACCCTTGTTAAGGGCAAGGGGATTTACACCGTAAATTTTTCGGAAATGGACATCTCTAAGAGAAATTCCAACCAGCTTAGAATTTGGCGGCACCACTGCCTCTACTATTCCACAATTGTTTGGAGAAAGCATTTCTGCAAAGTATTCAAGGTCTTCTTTTATCTTCCAGCCCAGCTCTTTTGCCGCCCTTTTTACACTTTCCTCACGTCCAAACACTGCAACAACGTCTCCTGGCTCGATTACGTCATCTCTTACAGGAGAAAGCACCATCCTTTTGGAGGACGGTTTGTATATGCCTACTATAGTTGCCTTGTAATTTGGCCTAAAATTTATTTCCTCAAGGCTCTTTGGCTGCCAATCTTCAGGAACTTCCATCTCAAAGGGTCTTTTGCCTATTTTTATGGAGTACAGACTCTCCACCTGATCTGACATTAGCTTCGTGTCCTTTGCCTCTTTAGACGGAAGTATCCACCTTCCAAGGAGGGCAAAATACGCTATGCCAGAGGCGAGAAGGGCCAAACCCATCGGCGTCACAGTAAAGAGACCAAAGGGCTCAAAAGCCCTTCCTCCCAAGAGGGAAATGTTGTTATTCCACCACGATTCCATAAGATCGTTCAAAAGGATAAGAGGACTAGAGCCCACCAGGGTAATACAACCTCCAATTATGGCACAAAATCCCATCGGCATGAGGATCCTAGAGATGGGGACACCAAGCTGTTTGCTGATTCTTGTAGCTGCCGGCATAAAAAGGGCAGCCGCACCAATGTTTTGCATAAAACTTGAGATTATTCCAACTGTGGCAGCAATCAGCGCCATAATCCTCGTTTCTGACTTGCCAGCAAGCTTGATTATCTGTCTGGCAAGGATGTTCATAACTCCTGTCTTGTCTAGGCCAGCTCCTATTATTATCACTGCGATTATGGACACTACAGCGTTTGAGCTCAGTCCACTTATGGCCTGCTTGGGGGTAACGAGTCCAAGCAACGGCAATATGACCATCATCATTATGCCGACTACATCAACTCTGACCCATTCAAATATGAATAACAAGATGGCAAAGACCAACACTCCCAACACCACCATAATCTGCTTGGTGAGTTCGAGATTAGGACCTGTGATTGTCTCTGCCCCAAATACAGATTGACCTGTAAAAAGTAAAAACACCAGTACAAGGCATGTTATGGCACCTTGACCCAACCTGTTTTTCATTGTCCCCCCTATACTTTTTAGGATGTCACAATCCTTATGGTCTTACCATCGGATTGATTTGAAAAATTTTTAATTCCACTACAAATAAAAAATGGCAGTAGTCATCAAAAGACCACTGCCATTTTAATGACCCGTTTCAGGATACATCAATTCAATGAATTGCCAATACAGGGCAATCCACCATGCCTATCACCTTTTCAGTAACGCTTCCAAGCATTAACCTCTTGATTCCGCTCATACCACGAGAACCCATAATTATAATATCCACTTCCTTCTCTTGGGCCGCGTCTGCAATACCTTCATGGACTTCCCCCTCTAACACATTAGTAGAGACATCTACTCCCCTGTCTTTGGCCATCTTTTGCAACTGTTCCATATAGGCATTAGCCCTGGCCCTGATCTCCTTTACAGCCTCAGGCGGCACGCCACAGAATTTGCCAAAGGTAAAAATAACATGGACCACTTCCAGGGATGAACCGTGTATCTTCGCAAGCTCTACACCTCTCAGAAAGGCCCGCTTGGCAAATTCAGACTGGTCCACTGCCACCAGAAGTTTGCTCCATTTGATTTTGGCGCCCTGCGGCAAGACCATCACATCCCTGTCTGAGTGGACAACAACCTTGGCAGTTACACTCCCTATAAACTGCCTTTCCATCATAGAA
>Ga0256914_1000757_pt1 | contig 31084 bp, 23 predicted proteins | sample HulkmetaG_FD_191571 | JGI IMG/M metagenome (GOLD analysis project Ga0256914, IMG submission 191571) | Hydrothermal chimney microbial communities from Main Endeavour vent field at the Juan de Fuca Ridge, Pacific Ocean - Hulk | ecosystem: Environmental > Aquatic > Marine > Hydrothermal vents ... | reverse complement strand
CCGACCGCATAATCGTTTATGCCCCCTGGGCTCCACCGTTCTTCACGGAAGAAAACAGGGTCCTCAAGTACGATCCAGAGGCAGTGCCTGAAGATGCACCCATCTGGATGAAGAGGAGCGGAATGGTTCCGGCCAATCCCAACGGCCTTTTCATAGTGGACGGAGAGGTGGCCTACGTGGAGCCCATCCAGGCAAACGGCCTGGCGATACTGGGTGCCAAGGCGGAAGATGTCCTGCATCTTAGCAAGCACCATGCGGAAGAGCTCTTCTACATGGTTGCAGAGGGTTCGGTCAAGGGTGACGAGATAGAAGAGATAGATCCGGGCATGCTGACCCCGGAAGAACGGGAAACGGTCTACGTGAGGCAGGTTGTGAACAGCCCCTGGAACCAGAAGCTCTACTTCTATATTCCCGAAGAGTTGAAGCACGAGATTGCAGAGTGCGGTTACCAGCCGACTGCCGAACAGATTTACCTGCAGGGTGAAGGCATGGCAGAAGGTTACGTGCTCAAGCTCGGCTTCAACGAGGAAGTAAGTGAATCCATGATAGTGAAGCTTCCGTACAACGGGGCAAATCCCGTGATCGTGACCAAGACAGAAGGCCAGAAAGGCTTTGTCCAGGACAAGGGTGCCCGGATTCTTGGACAGACCGGCGGCTATGTCACCGTCAGGGTAAACCATGCAGGTGAGTTTGCAGCCGTGAACACCCAGTTCCTCACAGCACCCAACGGAGAGCAGTGGGAAGCCTTCATGAAACAGTAAACAGAAGAATGCCACAGGCATTATACTCTGAACGGGCCTTCGGGCCCGTTTTTTTTGTCTGGAAAAGATGGATATGAAAGAATGGCGGGCGATGCGGGATTCGAACCCACGACCTTTGGCTCCGGAGGCCAACGCTCTATCCAGCTGAGCTAATCGCCCTTGTTCAGGCCAGTGCCTTATGTGCCTTGACGGAAGGAATACGGATTTTATCCTAAAGCATGCATATCCGGCTTGTCAATTCTTGGCAGTTCTGATTTAAATGGAAGGCGGAAAAGGAGAAAAAGCAGAACATATGTCCAGAGGCGTTGATGTTCAGGTATTGAACAAAATCCTTGTTTCCATTGCAGAGGAAATGGGAATAGTACTCCAGAGATCCGCCTTTTCCCCGAATATCAAGGAGAGGCGCGATTTTTCCTGTGCCATATTCGATGCCTCGGGCCGGCTTCTGGCCCAGGCAGCCCACATCCCGGTTCATCTCGGTGCCATGCCGGATACGGTGGCTGCCATAAGGAGTAAATTCCGGCTGTCGCCCGGGGACATCATCATCACCAATGACCCCTTTACCGGCGGGACACATCTTCCGGATATTACCCTGATTTCAGGCGTTTTCAGCGAAAGTGGCCAAAGGCTGCTCTTCTACCTGGTCGCCAGGGCGCATCATGCGGATGTGGGTGCCGTGGTTCCTGGCTCCATGGCCCTTTCGGAAAGCCTGGAGGATGAAGGGGTCCTGATTCCACCCTCCTTTTTTGCCCGAGGGGGAGACATCCTCGAAGGATACCTGAAGCACATCATTTCAGGGATGAGGAACCCCAGGGAACGGGCAGGGGATCTCCGGGCCCAGGTGGCCTGTCTCCTCAGGGGCGAAAGGCGTCTCGGGGAGGTTATGCAAAGGTATGGTGAAGACACCTTTGCAAGTCTTGCCCAGGAGCTGATTGATTACGGCATGAGATTCATGGAAAACACCATCAGGCACATTCCGGATGGCTCCTACCAGTTTGAGGATTTCCTGGATGATGACGGCAAGGGGTCTGGGCCACTGCCCGTCAGGGTGAGGATCGAGGTCACAGGTGAAAGGGTCCTGGTGGATTTTGAAGGTACCGCTTCACAGGTTGCAACCAGCCTGAACGCCACGAGAAGTGTCACAAGGTCCGCGGTCTTCTACTGCTTTTTTTGCCTGGTGGGAGAGGACTATCCCGTAAATGCCGGCTCGCTCATGCCCGTGGATATCAGGATCCCGGCAGGCAGCCTTCTGAATCCAGAGCCTCCTGCACCGGTGGCCGCCGGTAATGTTGAAACCTCGCAGCGTGTAGTGGATGCGGTCCTCGGGGCGCTTTCCAGGGCCATGCCCGGCGTGATTCCTTCTGCAAGCTGCGGAACCATGAACAACCTGTCCATAGGTGGCAGAAGGCCGGGAGGAGAGGACTTTACCTATTACGAGACCACTGGGGGAGGAATGGGTGCAAGGCCCGGACTTGACGGCCTTTCAGGAGTACAGGTCCACATGACCAATACACTCAATACCCCCATCGAGGCCCTGGAGCAGGTCTATCCCCTGAGGATCGAACATTACGGACTTCGCCCGGGTTCTGGCGGAAAGGGAAAATTCCACGGAGGAGACGGTATCATAAGGACATACCGGTTTTTATCCCCGTGCAAATTTTCTCTTCTAACGGAAAGGAGAAGGTTTGCACCCTATGGCCTTCATGGCGGACAGGAAGGCAGAAGGGGAGAGAATATCTTCTGCCGCACGGGAACAGGTGAGGTGGAATATCTGCCTGGAAAATGTGTCATGGACGCTGATCCCGGGGATGTCCTGGAGATAAGGACCCCGGGCGGTGGTGGATGGGGAAGTTTTGAACCTTGACAAGAAGGCCGATTAGGGGAAAATTCAATAATTTTAAAATGATTAATGGATTCTGTCTTGATAAGAGCCGGGAGCTGGATTTTTATGGATTGAATGAGCATCCAGCACCTTTGTTTTTGGCATTTTTAATGGCTGGGCCGCAGCCGGAGATTTTCAGGCTGCATTAACCATTTAGGAGAGGAGAATATCAGATGAAGCGTTATTTAATGGCGCCAGGGCCGGTTGCAGTAGATCCCCACGTGATGCTCGTGATGGCTGAGCCTGTCATTCACCACAGGTCTCCCCAGTTCAGTGAAATACTGACCAGGGTTAGGGAGGATCTGAAGTATGTCTATCAGACCAAAAATGATGTTTTCATAATGGCATCCTCGGGCACCGGCGGGATGGAGGCGGCTGTCTGCAACATGCTTTCTCCAGGCGACAAGGCAGTCTGTGTCATCGCCGGCAAATTCGGGGAGCGCTGGGCCGAACTCTGCCAGACATATGGTGTTGAAACCATAAATATCGACGTGGAATGGGGAAGGGCAGTGGACCCTGCCCAGGTGGAGGCTGCACTTTCCGAAAACCCGGACTGCAAGGCGGTGTTTGTTCAGGCCCACGAAACCTCCACGGGGGTCAAACATCCGGTGAAGGAGCTCGGGGAGATAGTGGGCCGGCGTGAAAACACGGTTTTGGTGGTGGATGCCATCAGTGCCATGGGTGTTTACGATCTCAAGGTGGATGAATGGGGCCTGGACGTGGTGGTGTCGGGTTCCCAGAAGTCTTTTTCCCTGCCGCCCGGGCTTTCCATGGTGAGCGTCAGCGAGAAGGCCTGGAAGTTTGCCGAGGCCGCCAAGTGCCCGAGATATTATTTCAACCTTCTCAAGGAACGAAAGGCCCTTGGCAAGCAGACCACTTCCTACACGTCTTCCGTGTCCCTGATTATCGGTCTCGGCGAGGTCTTGAGGCAGTTCAAGGAGATGGGCCTGGAGGCGCTTTTCGCCCACCACCGCAGGCTTTCTGGGGGAGTAAAGACTGCGGTTGCGGCAATGGGCCTGGAGCTTTTCCCCAAGGACGCCTCCGAGGCCATCACGGTCATAAATGCCCCTGAAGGCATTGACGGTACCGAGGTCGTAAAGGTTTTAAGGGAAGAATACGGCATAACCATTGCCGGCGGACAGGCCCATCTCAAGGGCAAGATATTCCGCATTTCCCACTATGGCCATCTGAGCGAGTGGGATATGATAATTGCCATTTCCGCCATAGAGAGGGCGCTTAATCAGCTGGGATACAAGATCAAATTCGGTGCAGGAGTGGCTGCTGCCGAGGAATATTTTGCAAGCCACTAGTGATATTTGAGGTTGAAAACCAAAAATTACCAGGACCATGAACAAGGACAATCTATCATGAAGGTATTCATTACAGATCCAATTGCACAGGAAGGAATAGATATTCTCAAGGAAGCAGGCCTTGAAGTCGAGGAAAGGCTGGGTCTTTCTCCGGATGAGTTGAAGCAGATCATCGGCGAGGCCCATGGCCTTGTTATCAGGAGTAATACAAAGGTGACCGCAGACCTGCTGGAGCATGCGTCGAACTTGAAGGTCGTGGGCCGTGCGGGCACCGGGCTTGACAACGTGGATATCCCGGCCTGCAACAAGAAGGGCATAGTTGTCATGAACACCCCCGGCGGTAATACCAATTCCGCAGCCGAGCACACCATAGCCATGATGCTGGCCCTGACCAGGCATATACCCCAGGCCACTGCCTCCATGAAGGCCGGAAAGTGGGAGAAGAAGAAGTTCCAGGGCCAGGAAGTCGCAGGGAAGACCCTTGGCATAATCGGAAGCGGACGTATTGGAGGCATAGTGAGCCAGCTGGCCCAGGGGCTCAAGATGAAAGTCCTGGCCTACGACCCGTACATGAATCCCGAAATGGCCGGCAAGCTTGGAATAGAGCTTACAGACCTCGATGAACTGCTTTCAAGGTCGGACTACATTTCCGTCCACACGCCCCTTACAGAGGAAACCAGGGGCATGCTCAACAAGGAGATGTTCGACAAGATGAAATCCACCGCCATGGTTCTCAACTGCGCCAGGGGTGGTATCGTCAACGAGGCGGATCTTTTCGACGCCCTTACCTCCGGCAAGCTGGCAGGTGCTGCCCTGGACGTTTTTGAGAAGGAGCCCACCACGCTTGAAAATCCCCTTTTCAAGCTGGACAACTTCATATGTACTCCACATCTTGGTGCCTCGACCAGGGAGGCCCAGGAAAACGTTGCCGTGGCAGTGGCCAGGCAGATAGCCGACTACCTTATGAAGGGCGAGGTCAGGAATGCCGTAAACGTGCCGTCAGTGAGCGCCGAGACCATGAAGGTCCTTGGGCCGGTGTTGAACCTTGCAGACAAGATGGGGGCCTTTTTGGCCCATTTGGTAAGCGGGCCGCTGAAAAGGGTGGAGATCTCCTACCAGGGAGACCTTTCCGAAATAGATACCGCGCCAGTGACCATTTCCATACTCAAGAGCCTGCTCGCACCTGTTTTGAGAGAGGACGTGAATTTTGTCAATGCGCCCGTGGTTGCCAAAGACAGGGGCATAAAGGTGGTGGAGTCAAAGAGCGAGACCTGCGAAAACTTCAATAACCTTCTGGAGGTTAAGGTGGTTAGCGGAGAGGAGGAAAATGTACTGGCAGGCACCATATTCGGCAAGACCGAACCAAGGTTGGTCAGGATCAACAACTTCAGCCTGGAAGCCGTACCGGAAGGTCACATGCTTCTCATCTACAACGAGGACAGGCCAGGGGTCATAGGGAGGATTGGAACGACCCTGGGTGAGGGCGGCATAAATATAGCCAGGATGCAGGTTGGCCAGGACCCCGGACATAACAGGAACGTGATTCTGCTCACCACCGACGAGCCTGCCCCGTCTGAGGTGCTGGAAAGGCTCAAGCAGCAGGACGGTGTTTCAAATGTGATCTCCGTCGAATTGTGAGAGAAGAGGTTAAAAACGGAAATTTAGGCTTTACGATCTAGCTGGCCCTTTTCCATGCATGCCGGTCATGATCCGGCTTGAAACCTTGAAAAGGTCTGTCCAGGCTATATTGCCGGCAGACCTTTTTCTTTTCTAACGTTATTAGTATAAATTTTCTAAATAAGATTAGATTAGTCTAATAAAAATTATTCTTCTTGACATGAAATCCTTCTTGTGTAATTTTTATGTAGCGGGTTTTCTTAGAATAAAAACAATTCGTTTACATGACATTAGGGAGGGAACTGCATTTTATGTTTAGGGGGACTTGTGAACAAATGAAAATACTTTTGTTCACATGTTGATTCAAAATGAAACACGGACCCGGCGGGTCCGGCAAAAAACATAAAATCAGGAAAGCAAGGTATTCCTGTACATGTTAAGCGCCTTTTATCTTTTATTAGATAAAGGCGTTTTTTTTGGCGAAAATTTGGACATGAGGAGGTGATAAAGAGAGTTTTTAAGGAAAAGGGAGTGTAGAAACTGGCCGGCAGGAGGCCGGCGCATTTACATTCATCAAGAGGATTTGGAGGGAAATCTATGATTAGAAAATTACTTATCCTGACAGTCGGTATTGGTCTAGTTATCGGCTGTGCCCAGGTGCTGGACAAGAGGGCCAATGTGATAAAGGCCCCCACGGCAGCCCCTGGGGCGACCTATGTGGGCAGCGAAACCTGCTACGACTGCCATGAAGACCTGGCAAACGACAAGCACAATGTCCACATGGTTATTGCCGATTTTGAGGTGGTTGGCGGATACAAGAAGGGTTGTGAATCCTGCCACGGTCCAGCGTCCCTGCACGTTGAAGGAGACGGGGATACGGAAAAGATCATCAAGTTTGGTGAAGAGGGCATACCGGCAGAGGAAGTCGCAGGCGTGTGCACCACTTGTCACCAGATCGACGAGCACATGAACTGGCCTGGTTCCACACATGCTGAGCGGGATGTGGCCTGCACCGAGTGTCACAAGGTTCACCACAATTCCAACAAGCAGCTACTGGCAAAGGTACCTGAAAGGGAGCTCTGCGCCGAGTGCCATGCAGATGTGAATGCACAGATGCAGCTCATGTCACATCATCCCGTGAAGGAAGGCAAGATGACATGCTCAGACTGCCACAATCCTCATGGAAGCGGCAGCCTGGTGGAGGGCATGCTCAGGACTGACGAAAGGGTCAATGACCTGTGCTTCAAGTGCCATACCCGTTACCAGGGCCCGTTTGTATTCGAACATGATCCGGTAGTCGAAGACTGTCTGACCTGTCATGATCCGCACGGAACGGTGGCAAACAACCTGCTCCAGCAACAGGAACCTTTCCTGTGCCTGCAGTGCCATGAGGCCCATTTCCATGCCGGCAGGGCTTCCAGCCTGGAAGGTCACGGCATACCTGGCGGTGGCAGCCCCTATGATGCCGGAAGGAAACTGAAGGGAGTGAATTACGGTTTCCAGAAGTCCTTCATGACCAAGTGCACCCAATGTCACCAGAACATTCACGGATCTGATTTCACTTCACAGACCGTTACAAGCGGTCACGGATTGACCCGGTAGCCAAGGAGGTATGAGCCGATGAGAAAAATCACAGTATTTATGCTGACGGCGATATTTGCACTGGCAACTGCCGGGGCGACCGCCGTCTGCGCGGAGGAAGATGGGAAGTGGTATTCCGGTGAGCTCAAGGTAGGAGCCACTGCCGTACCTCAGAAACTCAGCAGTGACGAGAGCGGGGCCAAGGGAGGCACCGAGTACAATTCACTGTTTGACAAGAGGTGGACCACCTATCTGGGTGGTAATCTCGAAGCCATGAAGGACGGATTTTCCTTCAGTGCCGATGCCCTTTACAGGGACGTTTACGAGCAGGATTATGCCGGCGCCGTCTCTCTCAAGAGGGTGATCAACTTCAAGACGGATTACAGCCGTTTCTATCACAGGCTGGATCATGACTACATGGATAATCTAAATGCCCATGTATTCCCGCCTGCGTCAACAGGCTGGAAAAACTGGGGCAGCAGCCCGGACCTTTCCGGCATTAATGGCGGAAAGACCGTAGGTTCGGCCAACGTGTATCATACTGACCTGGATGCCGACAGTTTCTACGGTGTGGCCAGGGCGGAATGGAAGAACAAGGTGGATTTCAACATCCCCATGTTACCTGGCCTAAAACTTACCTTCAATCATAGGTTTGAAGAGAGAAAGGGTGACAAGCAGGCCATGACCAACAGCAAGTGCCTTGCATGCCACATCGTCTCAAACGGCCAGAATATCAACGAGACCACCAACGACTATGCTCCCAAGGCCAGCCTTCGCATTGGCACTTTTGCCATGGAATTTTCATATCTTCACAGGGAATTCGATGTCAGCAACGAGGATATGTCAGTGGTCTATAATGGTATCAAAGGGAAGGAACTGTTCCTGAACAGGCTCCAGTACGACAAAACCACGGGTGAACTGCCATATGCCCGTACACCGGATTCCACAAAGGATTCCTTCAAGGGCAAGATCCGCTGGGACCTGAATGCCAACAACACCTTCACTGCAAACTATGTATATTCGCAGAGCACCAACGACAGTGTGGACGGGGCCTATGATATCCTAATGGGCAAGTATGGCGACGAGATACAGCTCGACAGCCATATCTTCAATGGAAAGTTCCATAGCAAGATCAATAAGGCGTTTTCATTCAACCTGTTCGGGCGCTACCAGGATCTTGACAACGACGCCGTTGATATCGAAAAGAACGTAAGGCATAATCCCTCCGGTGCTCCCGGGGGAGGTGTAACCCTTGCAGAGGGATACATTAATCACAGTGGACACTCCTACTATGAAGAAGAGGAAAGCAGGCCATCAGGTTATGACGGTAATGCATATGTCATCGGAACCGATCTTACCTGGCGCGTGACCCATGGCCTCAAGTTCAAGTTCGGATACGAATACGAACGCGAGAAGAGGGACAACTACAAGCATCACCATGTTCCTGAAACCACCAAGGAGCACAAGTTCTCCCTGGCCAGTGACTGGCGCGTGAGCCATGATCTGAAGTTCGATTTTGACTACAGGTTTGAATATATTGATGATCCCTATGTCCTGGAAAAGGCAGAATGTACTCCTGATGGAGCATATGGTGCCTACTCCGGGCTGCCTGCAGGCCTCTATGACGTGGAAAGGGCCTATGAGCCTGCAATATACGGGGAAAGGACTGCGGCAAGGTCCAATCTTCCCGAGTACGTGCACGAGATCATGGTCAAGAGCCATTGGCATCCCATGCACATGCTGTCCACCAATTTCCACGTCAAGTACCGCTATGCCAAGAACAGCGACGTGGATGGCAGGGACTGGAAGCAGAACATGGTCATGGCAGGGTTCGGCGGAGTGCTGACCCCCATGAAGGACCTTGTACTCTCAGCCGGCTATACATACATGTACGACAGTTATGATTCGCAGTACTGTATAGCCATATACGATGGGTGAGGCAACTTCATCACAACGGACCAGTTTGGTTCGGAACACACAGACATGGATTACAGGACAGAGGCTCACACCATCAACGCAAACATAGCATATTCCATACTTCCTAACTGGAATATCACCACCAACGTGGCTTTCACGCTGGGGCATGGAAACATCACGGATCTTGATTTCGACAGCATGTATCCAACAGGGGATGCAAAGATGGACCTGGATGTTTCCGCAGTGAACCCCGATATGCCACATCTTTACGATGTTGCCTATCTGAACGGAATGGACAAGTATTCCGATCTCGACTACAGGGAGGTTGACTTCACCGTTGGCACTTCCTACAGGATGGATAACGGAATCGGTCTGAACCTGAATTACAACCTCTATTACTTTGATGACAACGATCCCTATGTATACCGGGATCAGGGCTCTACTACCCAGATGGTCACAGGCTTTGTGAGCTACAGCTTCTAGTCATTGCCCAAATGGGAAAACCCGGAGGGGGCGCAATTGCGCCCCCTTTTTAATTTCCAAAGACTGTCCCCAGGGCCTGTTCCGTGAGCAAATTCAGCATCCGTGCTGCCTTGACCTGAAGGTTCTGGAAGTCTATAGTTTGACGATTTTAAAATATTCCCGCCGGGACCGTTCGTTCCAAGCACCAGGAAATTATTTTTTTCAGGGGGCGTCTTCCTGCGGGCACTGGAGCATACTTTGCCATGAGCATCTGGAATAAGCGAACACTCTTGCCGTGCATGGGGACAGGTGATGCAGGCCCGTCTCCCCTGTTCATAAAGGCAGCGGTTATCTTCATCAGCACATTGTTTCTGGTTTCCTGTGCCGGCCTTTCCGGCAACAAAAAGGAAGGGGAAAAACCGGAAAAGAAAAAGGAGCTCACCAAGGAGCAGATGGAGGAGCAGCGCCAGGCCAGGCTTGACGAGGAGGTAATCTCTGATCCGACCTTTGGGGTGTCGGCTGAATATTTCAGAAAGACCCAGGATACAACCAAGAAGATCCGGCTTTTTGGAAGCAGCAAGAGGGAAAAGGAGCTGGAGGAACGGCTTGCCAAGCTTGAGCAGAGGCTAAAGGGGCTGCCGGAAAGGCAGGTCGACAGCCACGGGCTCCCTGTGCTCAGGAGGAAGGTGGTGCTCATATCCCTCCTGGGGGATCTTGGCCTGGATGTCCTTTCCCTTCTTCCTTCTGCCCTCAGGAGGACGGACGGCATAGTCCCCGTGGACTCTGCACAGCTTGCGGAACTTCTAAAGGAACATGGTTTTTCAGTGGCAGATCTTGCCTCTGCTTCGGTAAGGAGGGAGATAGCAGCCATTGCCGGAATCCAGGCATACATCTTCGTCTATTTTCCCCAGGGCAACACGCCTGCCTCCAAGGGACAGCGGTCCGCTCTCAGGCTCGATGTCATCCATGCCACTGAAAACGTGCTCATCGGTTCCTACCTTGCCACTGTTTCACAGTTTGCAGAAGTGGCCAGGAAGATCTCCAAGGACGTGGTGCGAGGAACCGAGTGGTCGTGCAGGATAGTTAAGGTGGAGGGAGATCACGTCTACCTGAATGCAGGCAGGTTGACAGGCCTCCAGCCCGGAGACAAGCTGAATGTCTATGCACGGGGCAAGGAGATCATAGACCCCATAACCAAGAGGTCCCTTGGCTTTGGCCTGGGAAAGCTCAAGGGAACAATCGAGATCGACCAGCTCTTTGGAACCGATGCCGCCAGGGCCGTGGTCCTGAACGGTTCAGGCTTCAAGGAGTCTGACATCGTAAAGATGTCCGAGCTTGCGGAAGGATAAAGAACTTCACCTACAGGAGTTGAAAAATATGCATCCATTACTTTCAGAAGATACGGGAAAAAACATGCTTCTTCTGGGCAACGAGGCAATCGTCCGGGGGGCGCTTGAGGCAGGCTGTGCGGTTGCAGCGGCCTATCCGGGCACGCCTTCGTCCGAGATAGGAAACAACCTCTTTTTTATATCCCAGGAAAAGGATTCACCCATCTATTTCGAATTTTCAACCAACGAGAAGGTGGCAATGGAAGTGGCTGCAGCTGCAGCGGCAGCAGGCGTGCGCTCGCTTACATGCATGAAGCACGTTGGCATGAATGTAGCCTCTGACGTTCTCATGACACTTGCCTATGTGGGAGTCAGGGGGGGCATGGTAATCGTCACGGCCGATGATCCATCCATGCATTCGAGCCAGAATGAGCAGGACAACAGGTGTTATGCAAGGTTTGCAAATCTTCCCATGCTTGAGCCCACCTCTTCTGCTGAAGCCCGGGACATGACCGTGGCCGCGTTCGAGCTTTCGGAGGCCCTGGAGCTTCCGGTAATACTCCGTACCACCACCAGGACCTCTCACGTCCGCGGGCCCGTGGAACTTGGTGCCCTTCCAGGTGAAGTTAAAAGGAAGGGAGGATTCCAAAAGGATCCGCGAAGGTGGGTCCCCGTACCTGCAGTTGCACGGATCAGGCACAAGGTGCTCCTGGAACAGGCTGAAAAGGCCAGGGCCTTTAGCGAGGAATCGGCGTTCAATATCCTTTCCGGCAGCGGCCCGCTCGGCATCGTGGCCTCTGGGGTTTCCGCCTGCTACGTGGAAGATGCCGTCATGGAACTTGGATGTTCCGAAAAGGTGTCCTTTTTGAGGCTGGGGTTTCCGTATCCTTTTCCGAGGGAAATGCTCGGCTCCTTTCTGAAGGGTGTGGAAAAGGTGCTGGTGGTGGAAGAGCTCGAACCCTTTCTGGAAGAGGAAATAAAGCTTATTTCCAGGGACCTTGGCCTGGACATCCTGGTAATGGGCAAGGGTACCGGCCATTTTTCAAGGATGTACGAGTTTGATCCCCTGATGGTGAAGAGGGCGATTGCAGATGCCGCCGGCCTGGACCTTGAAAGGCCCGGGCAGCCGGATTTTTCAGGCATCCCTGTTCTTCCAATGCGCCCGCCCGTTCTTTGCAAGGGCTGTCCGCACAGGGAGACCTACAACGCGGTGAAGGATGCACTGAAGGAGCTCGGCCTGGAGGAAAAGGCCATCTATCCCACGGACATCGGCTGCTACACCCTCGGACTCCTTCCTCCAATACAGATGGCAGACTACCTGCTTTGCATGGGCTCAAGCGTTGGAACATCCGCCGGTTTTTCCGTTTCCACGGATCACAAGATCATATCATTCATAGGGGATTCCACCTTTTTCCATTCAGGAATTTCATCCCTTGCAAGCGCCTTCCACAACAGGCACGAGTTCTGCCTGGTGATCCTTGACAACAGTACCACTGCCATGACAGGTCACCAGCCAAATCCAGGCATAGAAATCAGGCCTCCGGGTTACGACAAGCCAAGGATTCCCATCGAGGACGTTGTCAGGGGCCTTGGAATCACGGATATCCACAAGGTCAACCCCTACAAGAAGAGGGACGCGCGGGCCGTCTTCAAGGACGTGCTTTCCAGGGGCGGGCTTTCGGTGGTCATAGCAGAGGCCCCCTGTATCCTTTACTACAAGAAGTTCGGAGGTAAAAAGTAAATGGAGACCAAAAAGATTCTTTTTACAGGCGTAGGAGGGCAGGGGACACTCCTGGCATCGAGGCTCCTGGGCCAGGCCGCAATGGAGGCAGGCATCCCGGTGAGGGTAAGCGAGGTGCATGGCATGGCCCAGAGGGGAGGGGTGGTTGAATCCACCGTCATGCTCGGGGGGCTGAAAAGCCCTATCATTTCAGAGGGCGAGGCCGATATACTGGTAAGCTTTGAGCCCCTGGAGGCCCTTCGCGCACTTTCCAGGTGTTCATCCGGCAGCACCATAATAACCAATACCGTTCCCATTGTGCCTTTTACAGTGGATCTCGGGCAGGCCGAGTATCCCGACATGGACTACTGGCTGGAATTCATGAAAAGGAATTTCGCCCGGGTCTGCGCACTGGATGCCGAGACCCTGGCAAAGGAGGCAGGCACCACCAGGGCAGTTAACGTGGTGCTCCTTGGTACCCTCATTTCCCTTGGAGAGGTGCCTGTATCCAGGGAGATGATGGAACAGACCATCCGCCAGAACGTAAAGCCCAAATTTGTCGATGCCAACCTAAAGGCCCTGGAGCTCGGGTTTTCCAGTGCAGAATGCTGATGATCATGATGATGAATATCAAGAGAAAAACTACATGCCTGTTCCTGGTGCTGTTTGCCTTTTCACTCCTTTTCATTGCAGGGTGTACGGAGCGCCAGAGGAAGAACCTGAAGCATTTCAAGTCGGATATCATAGGCCTCAAGAGGCAGGTGACCCTCTATGACTGCAGCGGCAAGGTCATCAGGAGCTGGAAGGGGCGTTTCAAGATTGAGGTGCAGGGTTCCTTTGTCTCATTCATTGATGACAACGGAAAGGACGTAAAGGTAAGCGGCACGGTAGTCATAGAAGAACTCTGATTCCATGGAAGGGAAGGACCCTGGTGAGCTGCAAGGTGCTGTTGAGGCGCTTCTTTTTGCCAGTCCGGCCCCTCTTTCCGTAAGAAGGATCTGCGAGATAATACCCTGGGCGGACAGGGAAGGGGTAAGGGATGCCATCTCTCTTCTCGCCCGGAAAATGAACCAGCCGGGGCGCGGCATAGAACTGGTGGAGGCTGCCGGCGGCTGGCGCATACAGACCAGGGCCGGGTTCGCGGAATATGTCCGGATGCTTCGCCAGCGGCCGGCCCAGCGCCTCAGCAGGGCCGCCCTGGAAACTCTTGCCATCATAGCCTACAGGCAGCCTGTAACCCGGGCCGAAATAGAAAAGACCAGGGGCGTGGATTCCAGTGGAACCATAAGATTTCTCCTGGAAAAACGGCTCATCCGTATCACCGGCAGGAAAGATGTGCCTGGCAGGCCCCTCATCTACGGCACAACAAGGCGTTTTCTGGAGGTCTTCCAGCTCAGGGACCTGAAGGCCCTGCCTTCCAGGAACGAACTCGGTGACGAAAAGGAAAGGCAGAGGCCCCTTTTCCTTGAGGAGGACGAGTCTTGCGGATAACAGCTGAAAGATGCTTGAAACAGGCTGAAATCTGCTTATTTTTTTCTTGATCCCCCGGACTCGCGGACAGACGGATTAAAGGAGGTTTCCGAACATGCCGGTTTACGAGTTCTACTGTTCTGACTGTCACACCATATTCAATTTCTTTTCAAGGCGCATCAACACGGACAAAAGGCCTTCATGCCCGAAGTGCGGAAGGCCAGAGCTTGAAAAGCAGATGTCCATATTCTCCATCTCAAAGAACCGGGAGGAGCCGGAGGACGATTTCCCGCTTGGTGACATCGACGAGAGCAAACTGGAACAGGCCATGATGTCCCTAGCCTCCGAGGCTGAAAACATCGACGAGAACGATCCGAGACAGGCTGCAAAGCTGATGAGGAAGCTATTCGATGCCACGGGGCTCGAGGTTGGAGGCCCCATGGAAGAGGCCATCAGCAGGATGGAGGCCGGTGAGGACCCGGATGCAATAGAAGAGGAGATGGGGGACCTGTTCAATGATGATGACATCTTCAAGAATCTCGGCACAAAAAAGGGCATAAAGGGCCTCAAGAGGAAATATCTGCCACCTGCCAAGGATGACACGCTTTACGAAATGTGACCCCTGCAAGTCACGGGTCTTTCCCCTTGTGCCCTCTGAACAGGGGATTTTCAGATGATTAGCCTTACTCCACCGAGTTCTTCTATGCGATAGGGGAACCTGTCGCCTGGCGAGCCAATGAACATGAAGTTAACGGGAATGCCCCACTTTTTGGACAGTTCCTGGATGAGCTTTGGCCCGAATTCCCCCTTGACCTTTACAAACTCGATGTCGATATCCGGGTATTCCCTGTCCAGGAATTCCAGGTCCCTTTCCAGCTTTTCCAGGACCTTTTTGTCCTCTTCCTGCATTACCGTGACTATCTTGATTTTCTTGGTGTGCTCGTTGTCCCTGATATAGAGAAGTACCTTGTTCAGGTTGGCAATGTTGTCTCCCCTGGTGAAGAAAACAAACTCCTGGGACTGAATCCTGTCTATGGTTTCAAAGATTTTCTGGTTGACCCTGGTGACAAATCTCAGGATCGGTTCAAACATGATCTCGATGAAGTGAAGTATGAGCTCCAGGAGGGCGATCCTGTTCAGCATGATGGCAATGATGATGATGGTGGGGACGAAATATTCGGCGAATATGACCACGTTTGCCGGTTCACCGGGTTTCGGGGCCTTGAGGATATTTCCGGCAAGTGCCGCCAGCACCGCCACAAGTGCCAGGAAGACTGCTCCCCAGCTTGCCCGCTCCGGCCTTGGAAGGGATTTTCTTTTTACCTTTAGCAGGATGTTGCCCACGGCAAAAAGCGCCATTACGGACAGAAAGGATATGGTGTAGACCCCTGCAAGGACTTCCACCTCTCCGTGGGTGATAAACAGGATGGAGACACAGAGCAGGAAAAAGGCGATGATGATACGGTAGGAACTTCCACGCCTGTTCTTCTTCAGCAGGAAGGCCGGGAAGATCCTGTCCAGGGTTATGCGCTCCACCAGGCCGGTCACACCCACGTAGGAAGTAAGAACGGCACCGCTTAGAACCAGCATGGCATCAACGGAGACCAGGGTTGCAAGCCACTGGCCGCCCGTTATCTCACCCATGTGGGAAAGGAGGGAAGATTCATGGTGGGCCACCTCCGGGATGGGGATCACGGCCAGGGCCAGGAAGGCCATGAGCGGGTTGAAAATGCTCACGGCTATCCACATGTTCCTGAGTGTCTTGGGAAACACCCCCGGTGCCTGTTCCTCCACGAAGTTGGCGGAGCTCTCAAAGCCCGAAATGCCCAGCATGGCTGCTGAAAATCCCCAAAAAATGGCCTTCAGGACACTGCCGTGGGGTGTAGGGGTGTGGTTGTTGGCCAGGAGTGTGCCAAATCCGTGGGAAAGGAGCCAGGTGATGATGGCTCCTGCAAGGATGACCAGCGAAGCGAGATGGAAAAGGAATATAATTTCTGCCACAAAGGCCGACTCCCCCATGCCAAGTATGGTCAGCCCCATGAAAAGCGCAAGGATTCCAATGGTTGCATAGATAACGGGAAGTGCCGGAACGATGCTGTGCAGGTAGTACATGGCTTCCGAGGCGGATATGACCGCGGTGGCGATATATGAAAGAAGCGTCAGGCTTGCTGCCAGCGACGCCATGGACTTGCTGGTGGTATTGAGCAGTGCGTTGTAGGCACCGCCGTTTAGTGGCAGGGCACCTACCACCTCGCCGTAGATCTTCCTGAACAGATAGAGGACCCCGGCCACTATCAGGAGGGCCACCCATGCGTATTTGCCTGCAGCCATTATGGAAAGGGCGGAAACATAGAGAACGGAAGAAGTGATGTCGTTTCCGCAGATGGCAGTGGCCTGCAGTTCGCCAAGTTTTTTGATGTGCCTCTGTTCACTCATTGGAAAAGGCCCCAAAAAGACTTTTTGTCTCCTGCATGAAAAATCATGAAAAAGACAAAAAAGATTACCCAGGATTATATCACCGGGCACGGGAAAAGGAAAACAGGGCAGGAAGCCGAAAGCATTTCTGAATTTTGATTTTCAACCGATAAGCAGAGTGAGATTTATGTGCTGTTTCTTGAATGAAAAACGCCATTTGAGAAAAGGAGCATTTTTTCAGATTTCGTAAGGGGAAAAAGAGCTTGTGAATCCGGCTAATATTTCAGGGGTTTTGAAAACCGGCCCGGAACAGTTGAGTGGTCCGGTGGATTTGAAGGGCGCAGACCTGTCAGGAAGAGACCTTAGCGGCCTCAACCTTACCGGAGCCGATCTTTCAGGAGCGGACCTTAGTGGAGCCAACCTGTCAAAGAGCGTGCTGATAAATGCCAATCTTTCCAAGGCCATGCTGCAGGGAGCCAACCTGAGGCGGGCCAACCTTTCCGGGGCCGATCTTTCCGGGGCCAACCTGGAAGAGGTCAGGGCGGTACGGGCAAGTTTCGGCATGGCCGATCTTTCCGGGGCCAGCTTGTTTAATGCACATCTTGAGCTTTCAAGCTTCATCAAGGCCAACCTGAGAGGGGCTGACATGAGGTGTGTTGACCTGAAAAACGCCAGGTTCCGGGAGGCGGATCTCAGGGACGTAGACTTTACAGAGGCGGTGCTGCTTTCAGCTGATTTGTCAATGGCCAAGGTGGAGGGCGCAGATTTTTCAAACGCCGACATGAGGGACAGCCGGCTGAGGCTCATTAGCGGCTACAAGAAGGCCACGTGGATAGGAACCGACCTTAGGAACATAAATTTTGCAGGGGCCTATCTCATGAGGCGTTTTGCCAGTGACCAGAATTTTCTCAAGGAATTCAGGGAAGCAGGCAGGCTTTCCAGGCTAATTTACTATCTGTGGCTTGTAACCAGTGACTGCGGCAGGAGCATGGCCAGGTGGTGCGTCTGGATAGTGCTCCTGATCCTTTTCTTTTCGTGGATTTATTCAATAGTAGGAGTGGATTACGGTCCCCATCCCACAAGTCTTTCAAATCTTTATCTAAGCGTGGTGACCCTTACCACCCTGGGCTTCGGGGATGTCATCCCTGAAACAGTGTGGGGGCAGGTGGTGGTGATGATCGAGGTGATAACCGGCTATATCATGCTCGGTGGGCTTTTGTCCATCCTGAGCAACAAGATGGCGAGAAGGGCGGATTAAAAATAGATGGGCTTTTTTGATTTTTTCAAACGGAAGAAGACGGATCCGGAAAGTCAGCTCCGGGAGCTGCTGGAAGGCTATGAGCTGCCCTCGTTTCCAGCTGCGGTGGTAAAGACCCTCGAGATGCTCAGGGACCCGGAGGCGCCCCTTAAGGAAATATCCAGGAACATAGAGGCAGACCCCGGCATGCACGTAAGCGTGCTGAAGGCGGTGAATTCTGCCGCCCACGGCCTTTCCAGGAAGGTGGGCAACATAAGGCATGCCATCACCCTTCTCGGCAGGGCCAGGCTTGAATCAATAATACTGCCCATAGCAGTGAGAAATTCCGTGCCGGACGGCAACATGGCCTGCCTGGATCAGGGGCTTTTCTGGAAGACAAGTGCACAAAGGGCTTGTATTGCCCGGATAATAGCCAGGCACCTTGACCCAATGGTGCAGATGGAATCCTTTACCGCCGGGCTTCTGCAGGACATGGCCATACCGGTCCTCATCCATGTGAAGGAAAGGGAATACTGCACCACGATCGAATCTTGGAACGTGGACCAGGGCGTGCATCTGCACGAACTGGAAAGACAGCATTTCGGCTTTGATCACCAGGCCATAGGTGCACTCATGGCGGAAAAATGGGGCTTCCCGGATTACTTGCTCGAGGCGATCTTGTATCATCACAGTGGCAGGAACGGCTCCGGTGTGGCAAGGGCCGTTGGAGCGGTATCCCAGTTGAGGTATTCTTCCGGTGACCCTGACGGTGCCAACGATGAAAACATGCTTGGGATTCTCCAGGAAATACTTGGAGTCGAGAGGGAAGACGCCCTTCAGATAACGAGCCAGGCTTATGAAGAGGCAGAGGAGTTTTCCACCCTTTTTGCCCATGTGACCTGATGGCTGCCGGCGCTGGCCCCAGATCTTGCTTCCGTGTTGCAAGGGTTTGCGCCCCGGGGACAGGCCGGTTTCCTGAGACGTAACACCCGGGCTGGCTTCCGGATCAGTTCCAGAAATCCTTCTGAATCGTCCGGATGGCCTCCCGGATGTCCCCGCTTCTTTTAACAAGATCCCTCATTCGCTTGCTGCACGGCCCAGTCCTTGCCATGTCTTCAAGGACTGGAATACATGAATCCGATCCCAGCATACCGAACACCGGTTCCAGGCCTTCAAGAAGCTCCAGGAGCTTGTCGGCCATGGATCTTCTGTCAAGGTGCTCCATGCTGACAAAATGACCATCAAGGCCGTATCTTGCAGCCTGCCACTTGTTGCTCAGGATGATGGCTATGTGCATGTCAGGTGAGCTCAGCCTCCCGGTGGCAATGGCTGTTACCATTGCCTGTATAAGGGCCACAAGGGCCACTATCTTTTCAAGCCGGTCCGGCACGTCACATATTCGTATTTCCACTGTTCCGAAGTCAGGGCTTGGGCGAACGTCCCACCATATGTCCCTTGGGGCCTTGATTATTCCGCATCCTTTAAGCACCTCCACGAAATCACAGTAATACTTCCACGAGCCCAGCTTTTGAGGAATGCCAGAGCGTGGAAGCGCATCAAAGAGCTTGGACCTGTAGGATGCAAAACCCGTGTCAACGCCGTGGAAGAAGGGGGAGGATGCGCTTAGCGCCAGAAAAAGAGGCAGCCACGGCCGGATGCTGTCGAATACAGTGATGGCCGCTTGGGCACTGTCCATCCCCACGTGGCAGTGAAGCCCCTGTGTTATGAGCCTTCTTCCGACAATTCCAAGTTCCTGGAGTATCTTTTCATATCTAGGATCCGGAAATATCTCCTGGTCTTCGAAGCGGGAAAAAGGGTGAAGGCTCGATGCAAAGAGGGTGCAGCCATGGCTCGTGGCAAGGGATTCCAGCTTCCGGATGGTGGTTTCAAGGTCCTGCCTTATCTCGTTGATATCCCTGCATACACCCGTGCATACCTCCAGCATCGACTGGATGAATTCCTGCTTTATCCTGGGCCTGTAATCTTCGGGCAGGGCATCCAGGATTTCAACCGCCCTTGATTTCAGCCCCATGGAATCAGGATCCAGTAACTGGAATTCTATTTCACAGCCAAGAGTGAAGGGGGAGCTTGGTTTGAAGTTGACGTGATGTTTGCTGTCCATCTTCCCCGGCCTCCTTTCATTCCGGTGAAAGGTGTTTCAAGGCCCTTATGGCGCATTCTGCAAAGAAGGCCGCCCCTGTTGCCAGGACTTCTTCGTTGAAGTCAAACTTGGAGCTGTGAGCCGGAGGGTTTTTATGTCCGGGCCTTGCTGCCCCGAATCTCACAAAACACCCGGGCACCTTTTCGAGATAGAAAGAAAAGTCTTCGCCTCCAAGGCTTGGCAGGGGATAGGGTATTACAGAATCCTTTCCGGATATGGCTTCAGCCGCAAGGCGTGCGATCTTCGTGGCCTCGGGACTGTTTATGACAGGAGGATACGAATCTCCAAAGCCGAGTTTGCACCGAGTGCCAAAGGAGGCTTCTATGCCCTTTGCAAGGAATTCAAGTTCGAGGAAGACCCTCTGCCTCGTTTTTTCATCTGTCGTCCGTATGGTGCCCTTCAAGACGGCATTTTGTGCTATGGCATTTGGTACCGTGCCCGCATTCATCTGGCCTATGGAGATCACGGCTGGAAACTGTGGATTGATCCTTCTTGTCAGGAGGGACTGGACCATCGTGACGAAATGGCAGGCGGCAACCAGGGCGTCGTTGGCCTCGTGGGGTCTTGCGGCATGGCCTCCCTTTCCTGTTATGTCCGCCTGGAAGCGGTCAGCGTACGCGCAGATGAGTCCTTCCTGGACGGCAATCTGGCCCACTGGAAAATGGCAGTCGATATGCCCCCCGAATATGAGTCCCACGCCATCCAGGCACCCTTCCCTCACCATTTCCCTGGCCCCTCCCTTGCCTTCTTCCGCAGGCTGGAACAGGAGCCGGATGGGGCCTTGATTCCCGGCATCCATTTCCTGGAGCAGCCTTGCCGAGCCAAGGAGCATGGCCACGTGCCCGTCATGGCCGCATGCGTGCATGAGGCCTGGCCGACCGGAAGAAAACGCTAGCCCGGTGTCTTCCTGGATGGGAAGGGCATCCATGTCGGCCCTCATGGCGACTGCCGACCGGTCCGGGCCTTTTTGTTTTCCCAGAAACGCAATTACGCCTGTTCCGGCAATGCGGCTTCTGAACGGTATCCCCAGGTCGGAAAGTATTTCACAGATGGTTTCTGCAGTGCGCCGCTCCTCAAAGGCGGGCTCGGGGTAGCGGTGAATCACTCTTCTGATGCGGATCATCCAGTCAAGGATGTCCTTGGCCTTTTTATTCAGTTTGTTGTTCACGGCGGGCTCAGGGGTCCTTTCAGTTTTCAAAAAGATATACGAGATATTTTGCCAAGGATAGTACCAATTATCCTGGCAGGAAAATACAATCTGCCGGAACGTTATGAAAGTAATTATTATGTATGCTTGGGAGAATTTTTATAACTAGCTAAAATTTAATAGAAAGTGAGATCACATTAATTCTTGACAAGAAGACGAAATAGTTGAATAGTAGTTCAACTTTTTTGACCTTTTAAACCGGCGGCCAGCGATGCCGGGCAAATAATTTCATTAGAAGGGAGAAACAGGCACATGTCAAAAGGCGGAAAGATCGAAAGCTTGATGTCGGAAAAGCGAGTTTTTCGCCCTTCACGCAAGGCCCAGATGACGGCCCATGTGAAGAGCATGAAGGAGTACAGGGAACACTACAAGAAATCCATGGAAGATCCTGCTGGTTTCTGGAGCCAGAGGGCCGAGGAACTCATTACCTGGAAAAGGAAATGGAGAACCGTTGTAAGGGCCGATTTCCACAAGCCAAAGATCGAGTGGTTCATCGGCGGACAGCTCAATGCATCCTATAACTGTCTTGACAGGCACCTGACAGACGGCAGGCGCAACAAGGCAGCCATAATCTGGCAGGGAGAGCCTGATGGCGAGGTAAAGGTATATACCTACCAGATGCTTCACACCGAGGTGTGCCGTTTTGCAAACGTGCTGAAGAAACACGGAGTGAAAAAGGGGGACAGGGTTTCCATCTATCTTCCCATGATTCCCGAGCTTCCCATAGCAATGCTGGCATGTGCCAGGATAGGCGCCATGCACAGTGTCGTTTTTGCAGGCTTCAGCGCATCCAGTCTCCAGAGCAGGATAAACGACTGCAAGGCAAAGGTTCTCATAACATCCGATGCAGTTATCAGGGCTGGCAGGACCATTCCCCTCAAGCCCAATGCCGACGAGGCCCTCAAGGACGCTCCTACCGTGAAGAGCTGCATCGTGGTCGAGAGGGCCGGCAACGAGGTAAAGATGAAAAAGGGCCGGGACAGCTGGTGGCACGATGAAATCTCCGCCGAAGATATTACCGATAAGTGCGATCCTGTTCCAATGAATGCAGAGGATATCCTTTTCATCCTCTACACCAGCGGCAGTACCGGAAAGCCCAAGGGTGTTATCCACACCACGGGTGGCTACATGGTCTATGCGGCACATACCACCCAGTGGGTCTTTGACATGAAGGACGAGGACGTCTACTGGTGTACTGCTGATATCGGCTGGATTACAGGCCATACCTACATCCTCTACGGACCCCTGGCACTCGGTGCAACATCCCTCATGTTCGAGGGTGTCCCCACCTATCCGGGGCCGGACCGTTTCTGGCAGATTGTAGAAAAGTTCAAGGTAAACACCTTCTATACCGCCCCTACTGTCATCAGGGCACTCATGAGGGAAGGCTCCGAATGGACCAAGAAGCACGATCTTTCCAGCCTGAAGCTCCTTGGCACGGTTGGCGAGCCCATCAACCCGGAAGCATGGATGTGGTACCATGAGAATATCGGAAAGGGCAAGCTGCCCATTGTGGACACCTGGTGGCAGACCGAAACAGGTGGAATCCTCATCTCCCCGCTGCCATTTGCCACTCCCCTCAAGCCGGGTTCTGCAACATTGCCGCTGCCTGGTGTTGACGCAGACATCCTCAGGGAAGACGGAAGCCGCGCATCCACAAACGAAGGCGGCCACCTGGTGATAAAGAAGCCCTGGCCCGGAATGCTCAGGGGCGTTTTCGGCGATCCCAAGAGGTTCAAGACCACATATTTTGAAAGGTTCCCGGGTGTTTACGATGCCGGCGACGGAGCCAGGAGAGACGAAGACGGCTACTACTGGATCATGGGCAGGCTGGATGATGTCATAAACGTTTCTGGCCACCGCATGGGAACAGCGGAGATAGAATCAGCCCTTGTGGCACATCCCGCAGTGGCCGAGGCAGCTGTTGTGGGCATGCCGCATCCCATCAAGGGCCAGGCCATCTATGCTTACGTAACTCTCAAGGCCGGGGTAAAGGAGAGCGAAAAGCTCATCAAGGAGCTCAGGACACACGTCAGGAAGGAGATCGGCCCCATTGCCTCTCCTGAGGTGATCCAGTTTGCAGCAGGACTACCCAAGACCAGGAGCGGAAAGATCATGCGCCGTATCCTCAGGAAGATAGCAGCCGGCGACACCAAGGACTTCGGTGATACCTCCACCCTGGCAGATCCTTCAGTGGTTGACGACCTCATAAGCGGAAGCAAGGCCCTCTTGAAGAAGAAAAAGTAACGGTAATCGAATTCATTCGTGATCTTGTTTTAGACATCTGCAGGCCCTGGAGAAATCTCCAGGGCCTTTGAGGTTATTTTATGCGGCAGCAAGACAAAAAAGACGTTCACTCTGTCACACCCGAGGTGGTGATAGATTTTTTGAAAAAGACCCTTCCCTTCAACGAACTCGATGATGAAACCCTTCAAAAGATTGCCAAGGAGTTCACCGTGGATTTCTTCCCCAAGGGGACAACCATCTTCAGGCAGGATGAAACGGTGGTTGAATATCTTTACATCATCCAGAAGGGTGGGGTGAAGATATATCTCAAGGATGAAGACGGAATGGTGACCTTGAAGGATTTCAGGGGAGAGGGGTCTTACATAGGGGCCCTTCCCATTATCCAGGGCACAAAGGCCAACCTGAATGTGGAAACCGTTGAGGACACCTTTTGTTTTCTCCTGAAAAAGGAGATCTTCCTGGACCTCATCCAGTCAAATCCGAGATTTGCACAGTACTATCTAAAGAGCTTTTCTGAAAAATTTTTGAGAACCGCCTATGCGGAGCTCAGGCAGCACCGTGTTGCGCCCAAGACAGAGGGAACCCTTTATCTTTTCAGCGTCCAGGTCGGAGACCTTGTAAAGAGCGAGCCCCAGACAGTGCCAGCTTCTGCTACCCTTCAGAGTGCTGCTTCGAAGATGGCCGAATACCATATAGGTTCCCTCCTGGTGACCGACGAGGCAGGAAGTATTGCAGGCATTGTTACAGACAAGGACCTTAGAACAAAGGTTGTGGCCCAGGGCAGGTCCATCAACGAGCCCGTGGGAAACATCATGGTAAGCCCGGTGGAGAGCATCGAAAGCCACAAGGTCTGTTTCGATGCGCTGCTTGTCATGATGACAAAGAAGATCCATCACCTCGCAGTGGAGCGCCAGGGCAAGATCATAGGCGTCATCACTTCTCACGATATCATGGTTCTACAGGGCAGCTCCCCTCTGTATCTTTTCAGGGAGATAGTCAGCCAGAGGACCATAGACGGCCTCTATCCCCTGTCCCGGAAGGTCCCACTCATAGTCAGGACGCTCATTGAAGAAGGCGCAAAGCCCAACAATATCACCAGGATGATCACTGTCCTGAATGACCATATCTTGGACAGGCTTCTAACCCTCATGCAGGAAGAACTGGGGCCTCCACCAGTACCTTTCTGCTGGTTGCTGATGGGCAGTGAAGGAAGAAAGGAGCAGACCTTCCGAACCGATCAGGACAATGCCCTCATGTATGCAGACCCGGAAGGTGAGGCTCAGAAAAAGGAGGCAGAGGAATATTTCAGGGCCTTTGGCCAGGAGGCGATAGAACACCTGGTAAAATGCGGCTACCCCAGGTGCCCGGGCAATATCATGGCATCCAATCCCAAGTGGTGCCAGCCCTACTCTGTGTGGCAGGGTTACTTCGATGACTGGGTCCTTCGGCCAGAGCCTAAGCAGGTGCTTCATGCAACCATCTTTTTCGATTTCAGGCCGGGCTACGGGAAGCTCAACATGGGTTACAAGCTCAGGGAACACCTGAACAAGATGACCCAGAGGCAGGAGATATTCCTCCTTCACCTGGCAAAGGATTGCCTTGAAAGCCGTCCGCCACTGACCTTTTTCAAGAATTTCATCGTTGAAAAGGACGGGGAGCACAAGAACAGGCTGGATATAAAGACAAGGGGCCTTGTGCCCTTCGTGGACTTTGCAAGGCTCATGTCTTTAAAGTACGGCATAAAGGAGACCAATACCCTGGGCAGGCTGGAACTCCTCTACCAGAACGAGCATATCTCAAAGGAACTCTACGTGGAGACCGTGGAGGCCTACGAGTTCCAGATGCAGCTTCGTTTCGTTCACCAGCTGCAGATGATGGAGGCAGGGCAACAACCCGACAACTACATCAACCCCAGGGAGCTTTCAGACCTGGAAAAACAGACCCTGAAGGAGGCCTTTGCAGTCATAGGAAGGCTCCAGGCCATTATAAAAGACGTCTTCCCCATGATCTAAGCAGGATACGGTTGTGCCCATAATAGACAGGATTGCGCGCCTATGGAGGAAGCCCCATCCGGTTCTCGAGGAAAACCACGCATGGTTCAGGGAATTCGATCAGACAAAGACCCTGCAGGAATATGATTTCGTGGTTTTCGATACGGAGCTGACGGGGCTTAATTCGAGGCAGGACGAGATAGTCTCCATTGGTGCTGTCAGGATCAAGGGGCTCAGGATCCAGATGTCCGACAACTTCTACGTCTTTGTCAAGCCAGGGGGAGAGCTGCCGAAGGACAGCACCCTTATCCACCGCATTACGCCTGAACAGATAAAAAATGCACCTCCACTGGAGGAGGTGCTGGAGGACTTTGTAAGGTTCTGCAACGGAAGCCTCATAGTCGGCCATTACATCGATCTCGACATGGGGTTTCTCAACAAGGCCACCAGGAAGATCCTTGGCGGCACCATCGCCAACCCATGCATAGATACCCTGCGCCTGGCACAGGTATTCAGGGAGGAAGAGTGGGGAAACTACTACGACCAGTTCAACTATAATATATCCTTCAATCTTTCCGACCTTGCTGAAGAGTACAACTTGCCAAGGATGGAACAGCACGATGCCCTGCAGGATGCCATACAGACTGCCTACCTTTTTCTGTTCCTGGTCAGGAAACTGAACAGGGGCGGGATAACCACCCTTAAAGATCTCTACCTGGCCGGTAGAAGCTGGCGCTGGTTGTTCTAGCTGCCTGTTTCCAGGGCATCACTATGTTTGCAATCCTGAGCGGGGTGTCCAGGCCAATAAGGATCTTCTGGTCGCGGCCGTAGATGTCCTGGAGGAAATTTATTTCTCCGTCATCCCTTGCGGTAACGGTCCAGTAAAGGATGAGAATGGGCATGGGGTGTTCAAGGTGGATGGTTCTTGTCTCGCGGGTTTCCATGAGTTCTTCTATTTTCTGCCTGTTCCAGGCCTTGGAGCCCTGAAAGAGAATGGATGCCAGTTCCAGGGGTTTTTCAACCCTTATGCATCCATGGCTGAATGCCCTGCTGTGCCTGGCAAAAAGGCTTTTTGAAGGTGTGTCATGAAGGAACACGAAGTGCTTGTTGGGAAAGATGAATTTTATCCTGCCAAGGGCATTTTTCGGACCTGGTTTCTGGCGAATGATGTATGGAAAGCGCCTGGGATTTACGCGGGACCAGTTGATTGAGCGGGGATTTATCACCCGGCCCTTGCTGTCTACTATTTCAAGGTTCTCCTTGGCCAGGTAGTTTGGGTTTTTCTTGATTTTTGGAATCGTCTCCTTTGCCAGGATGCCAGGAGGTACGACCCAGTATGGATTTACCACAACGTATTCAACCGTAGCCCTGAAACAAGGGGTCTTCCAGAAAGGTTTTCCCACCATCACCTTGCACTGCCACTGCTTTTCCCCTTCTTTTACAAAATAGAGTTCAAAGGCAGCGATGTTCACAACAAGGAATTCGGGATCCAGGCCGTGAAGGATCCATCGGGCCCTCTCGAGGTTCACCCTTATGGCGTTAACCCTCTGTTTTGCAGGAATGTTGAGCTCTCTAAGGGTATTTCGGCCGAGAATGCCGTCTGCCTCCAGGCCATGGTGCTCCTGGAAGTCTTTCACCGCCTCCATAACCGCCTGGTCGTAGATTTCGGTGGAGTTTCCTTCCCTCTCAACGTGGTAGCCCTCGGCGGACAGGCGCTGGATGAGGACAGGGAGCCTAGAGTCTTCCATGCCGGGTTTCAGGACCTTTCCTCCGGGTATCACCGGCCAGGGATGTTCGGCAAGCTGCCTGTACCTTTTCAGGTACGTTTTCAAAATGGAATAATAGGGATGCGCCGGCCTCAGGCTGTCCAGGTTTTCCGTGATCTTTCCCGACGTGATCACCCTTTCCAGGTAGACCTCGGGGTCGATCTTGTGAATATCCCTCCTGAAGTTCCAGTCAGGGTCCAGGCTCTCGGGGTTTACCTTGCCGTAATAGAGGTGGTAGCTGAGCCTGAGCAGGGCATCTGTCAGCAGCATGTCAAAATCCGCCACGGTTCTGGGGTCGGGGTGCAAGGATTTTTCTATCTCCCGATTCATCTGCCCGAGGGCGATGCTGTGATAATCCGAAGGCATAAGGCCATCATCCACGGAGGCTTGGACGGCCTCCAGCATCTGGGATATGGCCTGTTTGCTGGTCCAGGCGGGCCGGTAATTCCTGTTCCTGTAAAAGGCGGGAATGGTCCTGTGGGATGCCACGCAAGTGGAGCATACCGGTATGTGCTTGAACTGCTCCAGGTACTCGCATCTTTTCAGAATGTGCTGGGAGACGGGATTTCTGGGCCCCTGGGCCCGGCAGATCCGTAAATCAAGTATGTACAGGGCGGTTAATGCAAAAAGGAACAGCGCGACCCCTTTTATGAGGTTTCGGTTAGAGGCCGGCATGATTGAAATATTCAATGGCACTTCTGGCATCCACCATCCTGGATTTGGAAAGATAACACCTGTCATTTCCAAAAATGAAGAGGCAGCTTCCGTTTTTTATGGTGTCGATGACAGGGCGGGCGAGGTTGTTTGGAAGGGCAGGGCATCCCAGGCTCCTTCCGAGACGACCGTATTTTTTTATGAACTGTTTCGAGACATAGTCCGCCCCGTGTATCACTATCCTTCGTTTTTCAGCCTTGTCATTGATGCCGGGTTCAACCCCCCTGATATTGAGTGAATAACCGTGCCTGTTTACGTAAGGCTCTCCCGTGACAAAGAATCCAAGGCAGCTCTTGTACGAGCCAGGCCGGTTGGAAAAGCTGAACGCCAGCGTCTCGCCCGAATTCCTTCCGTGTGCTACCAGGCTCTTGAAAAGCAGTTTTCTCTTCTTCAGGTCCAGCACGAAAAACCGGTTTTCCGTGGAGGGTTTGCGGTAGTCTATAAGTACCAGGAGGCCATCCTTTTTTATCATGTGCCTCCTTTTGAGGTTCAGGTACCCGACGAGGCAGGTTTCAAGGGTTTCCAGGTCGGTGTATTTGTAGAGGCCACTTTCCCGGAATATGGCATGGGCATATTCATGGAATTTGCGCTCGGTAAAATTGCTGGTGTATTTTGGGCTTGCAGTCCTGGAAAACCAGGATGCCGACGGTGATGGAAGGAGATAAACAAGGTTAAGGGCCAATACGAAAAACAAGCATTTGACAAACCTCTGGATCATGCCTTTCTGCACTGTTTCCCATCCCTCCTTATTTGTTCGCTAGACGATGGTAATAATAACCGCTGAAAATGCAACATAAATTCTCTATTTTGATCGATTGTTGAAAAATTTATCAGAATTTCAAGCAAAAGTGATACCACTTTTATTGTTTCTGGCCCCAGTTTCCTGTGAATATTTTATCTATATCAAGAAGCATTGCTCTTTATGTGTATTTATTAATTTAAGTATTGTTAAATTTAGTTGTGAAAATGAGAACAAGATACTTTTAATTTGTTTTGTCTTGACTTAAATGCGAAATGATACAATAATCTACCAGTTAAAATTGTATAAATTAGGCCCAGTTTATTGATTCAGCAGTAACTAGAGAAAGGGAGGCGTTTATGAGAAAGACAGTCTGGAGCATGTGCAGCATGTGTTCCGTAAGATGCCCCATCAAGGTAGAGGTAGAGGACGGCAAGGTCAAGTGGATCGAGGGAAATCCGCACATCCTCAAGGGAGCACTCTGCGCCAAAGGCTCGGCAGGTATCGCCCTGCAGAGGGATGCCGAGCGTCCCCAGCAACCCCTGATTCAAAGGGGAGGCCGTGGTTCAGGGAAGTGGGAGCCGGTGAGCTGGTACACTGCCCTTGATTATGTGGCAGACAAAATGAAAAAGATCAAGGACAAGTACGGTGCCAAGGCCGTGATGCTGAGCTGCCGTGGAGGTCCATGGCAGGATCTTTGGAAGAGCTTTATCCATGCATTTGGCTCTCCCAATTTCACCAATCACGACAGCGGCTGCGGCAGAAATGTCCATCACGCCAGCAAGTCCGTTTATGGCCTGGGCAGGAAGGGATTTATCTACGACATAAAGAATGCGAAGCATCTTGTAAGCTTTGGTCGTAACCTCATGGCCTCCCTGCGCATCGCTGAAGTCAATCAGATCATGGACATGCTTGACAACGGAGGCAGCTTCACTTACGTGGACGTCCGCCAGACCCTTACAGGCATCAAGGCCACTCGCTTTTTCCAGGTAAGGCCAGGTACTGACTATGCCCTGGCACTCGGGATGATCAACGAGGTCATCAAGCAGGAGGCGTACGACAAGGAATTCATTGAAAAATATACCACTGGTTTTGACCAGATGGCAGAGTTCGTGGAACAGTACACCGCAGAGTGGGCTGCCAAGGAATGCGGCATCAAGGTAAAGAAACTGAAGGATTTTGTATCTGAAATTGGGCAGCAGAGGCCCAGGGTCATCTTCCATCCCGGCTGGATGCTTTCCAGGTACAAGGATTCCTTTTACGCCAGCCGCATGCTCCACATCTTGAACGTGCTCATGGGCAGCGTTGAAGTGGAAGGCGGCCAGCAGTTCCCCAAGACCCCGGGTGACTGTGGCGTCAAGGGACTGAAGGCCTTCAGTTCTATCATTCCAAAACCCGAGGACAAGAGGGCAGACGGAGTGGGCTGGAAATACAAGCATTTCGACAAGGGCCCCGGCCTCTTCCATCTCTTTTATGACGCAATGCTTACAGGGGAACCCTATCCCATAAAGGGAGTCATATGCTACAGGCATGACCCGTTCAACTGTTTCCCAGACGTTGCGGCACAGAAGGAGGCATTCGACAACTGCGAATTGCTGGTTTCCATAGATACCCACTACAGCGAATTCGGCTGGTACTCTGACGTGATTCTGCCGGAATCCATGTACCTTGAAAGGGAGACACCGGTCTGCACCCAGAAGGGGCCAAAGCCCAGGTTCGCTTTCAGGGACAGGGCAGTGGAGCCCCGTTTTGATACCAAGCCTTCCTGGGAGATCTTCAAGATGCTGGCCGACAGGCTGGACATCGGCGAATACTTCCCGTGGACAACAGCCGAAGAGATGTGGGAATTCCAGCTTGAACCAACTGGCTACAAGATAGACGATCTCAGGGAAAAGGGTTTCGTTGCCCTGACAGACAAGCCCATAATGTATGACCGTGACAATCTCGACGGAAAGTTCAAGACACCGTCAGGCAAGATCGAATTCATTAGCCAGATGCTTGAGGAAAATGGTTTTCCTTCCTTCAAACCCTACGAGAGCCCGCAGAAGCCTCCAAAGGGCAAGTTCAGGCTGATATTCGGCCGGAGTCCGGTGCATGCCCATGGACATACCATCAACAACCCGTTGCTGAATGAACTCATGCCTGAAAACACCCTATGGATAAACTCCAGGGTTGCCTCGCGCATGGGTATCAGCGAGGGAGACTGGGTGGATGTAATTGCCGATTCCCAGAAGGGGACTATCAGGGCCCATGTGACAGACTTCATACATCCAGAGGCCGTTTACACGGTTCACGGTTTTGGCCGCCAAGTGCCTCTTCAGAGCAGGGCCTATCATGCAGGCATGAGCGACCAGAAACTTCAGGAAGGACTTCTTGAGTCTATGGATCCTGTAGGAGGCGGCTTGTGCCTGTGCGAGAAATTCGTCACTGTGCGCCGCAGTCCCAGAAATCCGAGAAGGAGGGTAGAACTGTGAACAAATATATGATTTATCTGAATTCCAAGAGGTGTATTGGCTGCCATGGATGCGAGGTCCACTGCAAGACCAACAAGGACCTGCC
>Ga0256914_1000756_pt1 | contig 31100 bp, 25 predicted proteins | sample HulkmetaG_FD_191571 | JGI IMG/M metagenome (GOLD analysis project Ga0256914, IMG submission 191571) | Hydrothermal chimney microbial communities from Main Endeavour vent field at the Juan de Fuca Ridge, Pacific Ocean - Hulk | ecosystem: Environmental > Aquatic > Marine > Hydrothermal vents ... | reverse complement strand
CATCCTGCTCGGTATCTTCACAGGACTGGTGTCCCTCTATTTCACACGCGTCTCCATGTTGGTGGAAGAGCGTCTGGAAGCGGTGAAGAAAGTGGGGATACGGTTGCTGACAGGAGGGATGGTGCTGGGACTGCTCATCTTCCTGTTCCCCACGCTTTACGGCGAAGGATACACCACCATCCGTTCGCTCCTGCACGGGGATGTCAGCACGTTGGTGGCCAACAGTCCTTTTTACGGCATTCGCGATCATACCTTCTTTTTCTTGCTCTATGTGCTGATGATCTTCCTGATGAAGGTGGTGGCGATGGCCGTGACCAACGGTGCCGGCGGTGTGGGCGGGGTCTTTGCCCCCTCGCTCTTCACCGGCGGGGTGAGCGGTTTCTTCCTGGCCCGTTTCGTCAACCTCATCCCCGGCGTGCACGTCTCCGAGGTGAATTTTTCCCTGGTGGGGATGGCCGGCCTGATGGCCGGCGTGATGCATGCACCCCTTACCGGTATCTTCCTCATCGCCGAGATCACGGGTGGCTATGCCCTGCTGATCCCGTTGATCGTAACAGCCACGGTATCTTACCTGACGATCGTCTATTTCGAGCCCTATTCGATCTATACCAAACGGCTGGCACGGCGCGGCGAGCTCATCACCCATGACAAGGACCATGCGGTGCTGGTGCTGATGGACTGGCGCAAGGAGATCGAAAAAGACCTGGTGACCGTGCGGCCCGACGATACCCTCGGCACGCTGGTGGAAGCCATCTCCCGCTCGCACAGGAACATCTTTCCCGTCCTGGGAGAGAAAGGGGATCTGTTGGGCGTGGTGATGCTCGACAACGTTCGCGAGATCATGTTCGACAGGGAACTCTACGACAAGGTGTATGTCAAGGACCTGATGATCACCCCTCCGCGCTACATCTACCTCACCGACACCATGGAGACCGTCCTGCGCAAGTTCAACGAGAGCGGGGCGTGGAACCTGCCCGTACTCGACCGCGACCGCTATGTGGGTATTCTCTCGAAATCACGTATCTTTGCCGCTTACCGCAGGATCCTTCAGCAGATGAGTGAAGAGTGAACCCTGCAAAAAATTCGATCATGAGCAACGACAATACCAACGGAATGGCTACGGCGGGCTTTGTGCTGGCCCTCGTGACCCTTATGTTCTTCTGGCTGCCTGTGGTGGGATGGACCACCTGGCTTCTGGGACTGGTGTTCAGCGCTGTCGGTCTTTCCCAGGCAGGCAGCCGGGGTGGTGCGGGACGGGGCCTGGCCATCGCAGGTCTGGTGATCAGCCTTGTGGGGGTACTCCTCCTCCTGCTCCTGGGGGCAGCGATCCTCGCTTTGTTCGGGCTGGCAACTATCTCCAGACCCTTCTGAAAAAGAATGACAGGTATTCCTATTGTTCCGGGCTTTCCGTGAGCATCCACGGAAAAGAGTTGTTAAAATCAGATGTTTTTTTTTACATTTACATCTGAGCCACTCCTGTTGCGTGCTTATATTTCTTGATCCAAAGCAGACAGGAACCTGGTCTTTATGAACGGAGGAAGCCGAAAATCCGGTAAAAAAGAGTAGGCGGGACCAAAGAATTGAAAAAATGGAAGAAAAGAAAGCCTCGAACGGTATGGCTACGGCAGGGTTCATCCTGGCATTGCTGACCTTCTTTTTTGGAGCGATCCCCGTTTTAGGATGGATCTTGTGGATCCTGGGACTTGTGTTCAGCATCATCGGGCTGAGCAAAGCTTCCCAGCTGGGAGGCACCGGAAAAGGACTGGCCATTGCCGGACTGGTCATCAGCCTGATCGACCTGGTAATGATCCTTTTCCTGGCTACCATGATCCTGGGCCTGCTGGGCATCGCTGCCGGCAGCGGAGCCCTGAGCCTGCTGTGAGGCCACCGGGAAAATTATGATCCTGAAAGCTCCGAAGTCCCGTCCACACCGGACGGGACTTTTTTGTACTAAAAAAGAAGGAAAAAAATTTTTTCTCCCCTTCCTGCTTTTTACCTTTGGAGGATGAAATGACCCTTCCGGAAGGAAGACTAAATGCGAATGGTTATGAAAAAAGATCCGCTTGTTTTTGATCTTATTGAGAAAGAATATCAGCGACAGAAGAACGGTATCGAACTGATCGCTTCGGAGAACTTTGTCAGTCCCCAGGTGCTGGAGGCGATGGGGTCGGTCCTGACCAACAAGTATGCCGAAGGATATCCCGGCCATCGTTATTACGGTGGCTGTGAGGTGGTGGATGAGACGGAGCAGCTGGCCATCGACCGTCTGAAGGAACTCTATCATGCCGAGTATGTGAACGTGCAGCCGCATTCGGGTGCCCAGGCCAACATGGCCGTGCTGATGACCGTCCTGCAGCCGGGCGACACCTTCATGGGCCTTGATCTTTCCCACGGAGGGCACCTCTCCCACGGGTCGCCGGTCAACTCATCCGGTATCCTTTACCGGCCTGTGGCCTACGGGGTCGACCCGGAGACAGGAAGAGTGGATTATGATGCGATGGAGGAGATAGCCCTCCGTGAGAGACCGAAGCTCATCATCGGAGGAGCTTCTGCCTATTCACGGGAATGGGACTACCGGCGCATGCGGGAGATCGCCGACCGGGTGGGGGCGATGCTCATGGTTGACATGGCCCATCCTGCCGGCCTGATTGCGGCAGGTCTCCTCGACAACCCGCTGGAGTATGCACACATCGTCACCTCCACCACCCACAAGACCCTTCGTGGCCCGCGGGGAGGGATCATCCTCATGGGCAAGGATTTTGAGAACCCCTGGGGCAAAAAGACCAAAAAAGGCGTGGTGCGCAAGATGTCGTCGTTGCTCAACTCGGCCGTTTTCCCGGGCGTGCAGGGAGGGCCTCTGGAACATGTCATCGCCGCCAAGGCCGTGGCTTTCTGGGAGGCCCTGCAACCGGAATTCAGGGAGTATCAGAAGAGAGTGAAGAACAATGCACGCGTGATGGCCGAGTCCTTCATCTCGAAGGGCTACAAGGTCATCTCCGGAGGCACAGACAACCACTCCCTGCTGATCGACCTGCGTACCAAGGTGCCGGAGATCACCGGCAAACAGGTGGAGAATGCACTGGTGAAGGCGGATATCACCGTCAACAAGAACATGGTGCCGTTCGACAGCCGACCGCCGCTGCAAACCTCCGGTCTGCGGCTGGGTACCCCGGCCGTCACCACCCGCGGGTTGGGAGAAGAAGAGATGCGTGCCATCGTCGACCTGATCGACCGCGTCATCATGAACATCGAGGATGAACAGCTCATTGCCGGGGTGAAAAAGGAGGTCAATGAAATGATGGCCGACAGACCGCTTTTTGCCTGGTAACGGGAATGGTTGTTTTTTTGGGAAGTTTGTACTATTTTTAACACAGGTCGCAGCCGATCCTGCCGATGGAGAATGTCAAGCTCATATATGTCGTGGATGATGACCCGTTCATCCTGAAGCTTGTGGAAAGCAGTCTCTCCGGCGAAGGATACCGGGTGGAAGTGTTCAAATATGGAGAGGAATGTCTGCAGGCTTTGGAGAAGGAAGTCCCCGATCTCATCGTCCTTGATTATCTGTTCACTTCCCCCGGCAGGGAGGTGATGAACGGCAAGGAGGTCTTTGCACGCATACGTGAAAAGTATCCCAACATGCCGGTGATCATGCTCTCGGGACAGGACAGTGGCGGGGTGGTGCTGGAGCTGGCACGGCTGGGCATGAACGACTACATCATCAAGGATGAGTCCCTGAAAGACAATCTGCTGGCTTCGGTGAAGGACATCCTGGAACCTGTGGACTGATCCCGCAAGGTGTGGTATAGGCATGGAGTGGTATTTGTATCCGGCGGTAGTGGCGGTGGGGCTTCTGGCAGGTTTTGTCAATACGCTGGCGGGTAGCGGTTCTTTGCTTACCCTTCCTTTTTTGATGTTCCTGGGCCTTCCTGCCAATGTGGCCAACGGCACCAACCGCATTGCCATCCTTCTTCAGAATGTGGTGAGTGTGGGAGGCTTCCGCCGGAAGAAAGTGCTTTCCTTCCGTGAAGGACTGTTGTTCGCCCTCCCTGCCGTGGCAGGGGCTGTGGCGGGTGCCCGCATTGCCGTGCATCTGAATGAGGAAATGATGCGGCGGACCATTGGGATCCTGCTCCTCATCATGGTGGGGCTGATCCTCTTCAAACCTTCCCGGTGGTTGCAGGGACGGGAGGTGGCCATGACCCCCCGGCGGAAAGTGTTCCTCGTCATCCTTTTTTTTCTGATCGGTATATATGGCGGCTTCATCCAGGCAGGCGTGGGGTTTTTCCTGCTGGCGGGTCTGGTGATAGGTGGCGGGGCCGACCTGGTGAAGGCCAATGCACTGAAAGTGTTCGTTATCCTCCTTTATACCCCTCTGGCCCTGGCTATCTTCATCCACGCCGGTCAGGTGGATTATGTGCTGGGACTGGTGCTGGCCCTCGGCAACATGACGGGAGCGTGGTTGGGTACCCGCGTGGCGGTGAGCTGGGGGCCCCGTTTCGTGCGGATCATCCTCCTCGTGGCCCTCATCGCCTCGGCCGTCAAGCTGACAGGCCTGGCCGACCTCCTGTTCACCTCCTTCTTCTGATTCTGACTCAAGAGGGCTGCCAACCTGCCTCCGGACTCACTTCTTCTTTCTTCTTCTTTCCCGTGATCTTCGTACAGCAGAACGGTTATGTTCTCTTCCTTCCTTTTTGGGCTGACCGGTCCGTTCCGGGTAAAAAGAACTGTTCAGCAGATGGCCGTGGCGGGAAACCGGCTGGCCATGCGGGTGAACGGACAGGTTCAGAAGTACCGGGGATAGATGTTCCGTGCGATGATCAAAAGAAGGATGACCAATAGGATGTAGAGGCCCAGCACACGCAGGGCGCGTTTGGCCGCTTTTTTCTTCATCCGGATGGTATGGCGGCTGATACTGGCCTTGATGAAGTTGTCGATGCGCAACAGGGCATTCTCATTGTCAGGGATAAGCGAAAGAACCCCGGCATCCCGGAGATGTCGTTCGTTCTCGCCGATTTTCTGGGAGGTGACCACGATCACTTCGAATCCCTTGGCAAGGGTGTTCAGCTTATCAAGAAAACGCAACAGATCTTTCAAAGGATCTTCGGCCGTGAGGTGACGGTTGGCCACATAGATGAGGATCTTCGGAGCCCCCACGGGAGGACGGTCCTTCTCCAGCTCCTGGAAGAAACGATGCTCGGAGGTGTAAGCGCGGGTCCGGTATTTTCCCGGCCTGTCATACTTTCCCATGATCTCATCATAATGGTGCTTTAATTCATCGATGAGATAGATCCGGGCAAGGTTCCTTGTTTTTTTCGCCAGGGCCATGGGAAAGGCTTTTTTGCAATTTAGGAAAAAAACACGTGCGGGAAAAATCACTCTTTGTTCCGGACATCAAGATCTTCCCGTAAACGCCACTTTCCTTTGTAAAAGAAAAACCCGTCGTAGGAGGAGTCCGGGCCGTAATACTGAGCCATCCCTTTGTATCGGGGCAGGGCGGGGGAGAGGTGGTCAAAGACGATCATTCCCATCCGGTCATCGTAATGCAGCAACATGGACACCCTTGCGCTGAACTCGAAGATCACCCGGTCGCAGATACTGTCCTGCATCTCGAACAGAGGGGCTCCGAAACGGGCTGTTCCTTTCCGGTCGAAAGTGAGCACGTCGATCACCTTCCGGGTGGTGAGGGAGTTGTTGAGGGACAATCCCAGCAGTGTGTAGTAGGTGGTGTTGCGCCAGCGGTTCTGCAGAATCCGGTAATAAAGGGCTCCGTACCATTGGTCGGGGGGCAGGACCGCCCGGCAGGGATCTTTTATCTGACGCCCTTCATCCTTCAGCTCGGTAAGACGGCCGCTGCTGTGCTGGATCATCCCGAAATGACGGTAGGTTCCGTCATCCTTTACCAGGTTCCATGTGAAGATCCGGAACGTACTGTCGGGAGGATAGACCACTCCCATTCTTTTTAGCGAATCGAAAGGATAACTGAAGCTTGCCGGCGTGTTCAGCACCTTTCTCATGAGGAGAAGGATCGAATCGTTGTAGATGGATCTTTCCTCCTCGGCCGGCGCAGCGGCAAGCGCATCCAGCCAGTGGTTGATCCGCTCTTCGGCCAGGTGCATACCTGTCTTTCCGTTGCTCCCCCATAGCAGATGAGAAGAGAGCGACAGGAGAAGTACAAGCAGGATGTTCGTCGGTATATTGTTGGACATGTTCCGGCCTTTCTTTAACGCTTCCTTATCTCGTCGAGCGTTTCGAGGAAGATGTTGCATCCCTGTTCCAGTTCCTCGTAGGTGATCGTCAGCGGGGGAGAGATGCGGAATGCTTCTTCCCGGAAAAGGAACCAGTCGCTGATCACTCCTTTTTCCAGTGCCCGTCGTACGGTCTTTTCTGCGGTCTCCCTGTCGGGAAGGTCGATGGCAAAAAGCAGGCCTGAACTGCGTACTTCCCGGATCAGAGGATGTTGCATCTTTTCCCTGATGAACTTTTCTTTTGAAGCTACTTCCTTCATGATGCCCGAAGCGAGCAGCTCGCGGAAGGCAGCGAGACCTGCTGCACAGGAAAGAGGGTGACCGCCGAAAGTAGTGATATGACCGAGCGGGGGGTGATGGCTGAGGGCGTTCATGATCTTGGGGGAGGTGATGAAAGCTCCCAGAGGTAGCCCGCCTCCCAGGGCCTTGGCGAGGATGAGAATGTCGGGAGCCACGCCGTATTTCATGAATGCGAACAGCTCGCCCGTACGGCCCAAACCGGTCTGCACCTCGTCATAAAGGAGGAGCGTTCCCGTTTCCTTGCAGCGCTTCCGTAAAGCCTCCAGGTAACCCGGCGCGGGAGGAATGACCCCGGCTTCACCCTGCACGGGTTCCACCAGCACACAGGCTGTCTTGTGGGTGATCCTCTCCAATGCTTCAGGATCGTTGAAGGGGATCCGTTGTACACCTGGCACCAGCGGACGGTAGGCCCGGGAATAGTCATCCCCGCCCATCACGCTCAGCGCGCCGGTCGTACTGCCATGATAGGCCTTGTGGAAACTTACCACTTCATGACGACCCGTATAGCGTTTTGCCAGTTTCAGGGCCCCTTCCACCGCCTCACTGCCCGAGGTGACAAAATAGACCACGCTCAGGGAAGAAGGCAGGACCGAGGCCAGTGCCGCCGCATATTCCGTCTGGGGAGCCTGATCGAACTCCCCGTAGACCATCAGATGAAGATAACGCTCGGTCTGTTCCCGGATGGCCTTGATAACCGCCGGATGACCATGCCCCATGTTGGTGACCGAGATACCGGCCACCATATCCAGATATTCCCGTCCTTCAGCGTCCCGGATCACCGTACCCCGTGCTTCGACGGGGCGCAGGTACAGCGGATCGGAGGAGGTCTGGGCAATATGTTCCAGGAAAAGCGATCTCCTGTCCATCACCTTGGATCTCTTACATCGTTCGGATCTCCTTCAGCAGCCGCTCCCGGTACGATTTTCCGATGGGCAGCTCCTGCGTCTTTCCCGAAAAGTTCAGTACCAGTTTCTTCTCTTTGATGGCCGAGACCTTCCGGAGGTTCACGATATAAGAACGGTGGATGCGCAGGAATTTGTATTTGGGCAATGTCTTTTCCATTGCCTTCATCGTGAAATGGATGGTGTATTTGTCGTTCTCGGTGTTGAGCACCACGTAATTCTCCAGGGCCTCGATCCAGAGGATGTCATCATAAGCCAGCTTGATGAGGGTGGAATTCTTCTTGATGAAGATCTCATCGTCAATACGGTTTACCTCGTACAGCTTCTCCATCTTGAAGGCCTTGTCCACGGCCTTGTAAAAGCGAGGATATCGAATGGGTTTGAGGAGATAGTCGGTAACGTTGAAATCAAAAGCCTGTACGGCATACTTGTCTTTTGAGGTGGTGATGATCACCTGGGGCGGTGCCTGCAGGCTTTCGAGAAATTCCACCCCCGACATCTGGGGCAGTTCGATATCGAGAAACACCAGGTCGACCTTTGTATCACGTCCCAGATGGTTGATCGCATCAATGGCATTGTGATAGGATGCCACCAGCTCCAGATGGTCGGTCTTGCGGATGTATTCCTCCAATACCTTCCGGGAGAGTTCGTCGTCTTCTATGATGATACACTTCATCCTCTGGGGATTTGCTTGCCCAACAGGTCAAAAATAGAAAAATTACACCAAAAAAACCACTTCTCACCTATTCCCCTGCCGGGCATGCTCTTTTGTCCATTCTTCGATGATCCGGTCGGAAGACCGGATCGACCTTTTAAGCCATTCAAAGTAGATCGTTTCCTTTTCTTCAGGGGATAGTTGCCATCCTTCCGACCGGTGCAGACGAGGTACAAGATGACTGAGGATGATCCCTGCCGATACGGAGATGTTGAAGCTCTCGGTGAAACCATACATGGGGATCACCAGTTTTTCGTCGGCCATGCTGATGGCGGTATCGGTGAGGCCGTTCATTTCGGTGCCGAAGAAGAGGGCGGCTTTGCCCCGGCTCAGGTCAAACCGTTCGAGGGGGGTGGCCGCCTCACCGGGAACGGTCACGACAATACGGTATCCTTGTCCACGCAGGCTCTCCACAGCCCGTCGGGTATTGTTCTCTTCGCCATGGTATTTGATCAGATTGAGCCATTTCGAAGCACCCAAAGCGATATCCGGGTTGACCGTGTACTTGTTGCGGTTCTCGATAATGTGTACGTCCTGGATGCCGAAACATTCGCAACTCCGCAGCACCGCACTGGCGTTGTGAGGCTGGTAGAGATCCTCCAGCACTACCGTCAGGTATCGGGTGCGGTGTTCCAGCACCTTGCGGAAAAGTGCTCTCCTGCGCTCTGTGATGAAACCTTCCAGATATCGGATCAGTGCCTTGTCCATGATCCTGCAAAAATAAAAAAAGGAGCACGTCGTGCTCCTCTTTTTCTTTCCTTTTCAGGCTCTTCTTAATTGACCTTGGAAGCCAGCTCACTGCCTGCCTTGAATTTCACCACTTTTTTAGCAGCGATCTTGATCGGCTGGCCCGTCTGCGGGTTACGACCGGTCCTGGCGCCTCTTTCGCTTACGGAGAAGGAACCGAATCCCACCAGAGCAACACGGTCACCCTTTTTCAGAGCGTCGCTCGTAGCTTCCACAAAAGCATCCAACGCTTTCTTGGCGTCGGCTTTCGACAATCCGGCTTTGCTGGCAATGGCTTCGATCAATTCAGCTTTGTTCATGATGGTAAAATTTTAGGGTTAGTACTAAAAAAAATTAGATTCTTTCTCACAAATATAAAGGAATTCCACTTTTTTCCAAATTCCAGAGAGCAAAAAAATCCAGTAACCACGCAGGTTTCAGAAGTTATTCACAGCTTTACGAAAGAGGGAGGAATTGTATATGGTTGATAGTCAGGTAGATGTGGTATTCAGGTGCTTCCCGTGGGAATTTTTCAACAACATCCGAGGATGGCTGTACTTCACGTCTGGTGCGGGTTAGGGAGACAAGAAGAGTTCAGGTGGTAAGCAAATGGAGGGGGCTGATGCAGGATAAAAAAAATCCCGCATTGCGGGATCTTTTTCTCTGGGCGGAGAAAGAGGGATTCGAACCCCCGGTCCGCCGGTAGGCGGACAACGGTTTTCAAGACCGTCGCATTCGACCACTCTGCCATTTCTCCGAATGCAAAATTAACAATTTTTCCTGTTGTCTCCAAAATCCGCTTTCCCCGGTATCCCTATCTTTTTGGGACATTGCAGAGGGAATGCCTCGATTTTTTGTATTTTCGCAAAAAAACGATCATGAGCTCTGTCAAACGTCTTAAAAAAGAGATCAACTGTCTTACCGAGCAGTTTGCTTCCGACGGCTTCGGTCTGATCGCCTACCAGCCCGAGAAGCGCGAGGAGGTCATTGCCCTCATCACCGATGCGATCACATTGCGAAATGAACAAATACACCGTCTAAATCATCTGAAAGAAGCAGCGACGGCGGAGGGAAGACCTTCGGATGTGGCAGCTGCCGTCAGAAAAGCATTCTTTGGCCGGATGCATGAACTGTTCCTGGAACTCAGTGATCTCTCGGCAGGAAAAGGAAAGAAAGGAAAAAGCGGAGGAAAGAGCATCCCCAAAAGCGATAAAGTACAGGAAAAGGAAGGATGACCGTTCCTGATGATAAGACATCGCCGATGAGATCGTACATATTGCGTGTCACCGGCAGGGTCCAGGGTGTGGGGTTCCGTTATTTTACGGTCAGGGAGGCTGAAAAGGAAGGGATCAAAGGATTTGTCCGCAATGAACCGGACGGTTCGGTTTACATTGAGGCGGAAGGAGATGAGGATGCCCTCGAACGTTTCATCCTGCGCATCCGCAAAGGACCGTTATGGGGACGCGTCGATCATGTTTCCGTCCTTGATCAGCCGCCCCGGGGATATGAGAAATTCGTGATACGATACTGAGCTCTTACGTTCCGTGGCATGGCCGTGTTCACCGGCCGTTGTTCAGCTTCTTTAGATATGTTTCAGCACACGGTGTCCGCAGTTGGTACACCGTCCCGACCGGTCGAGACCGGTGATATGTGTGGCATATCCTGAACGTTGGATCACCACATGGCCACAGGAAGGACACAGCGTATCCTGACCTCCTTCAGAAGGAGGAACATTCCCCAGAAAGACATGATCGAGCTTCTCCCTGGCAAGGGTGAAAAAACGGCGCAATGTCTCTAGGGGGGTGGGATCATTCTTCATCTTCCACGCCGGGAAATATCGGGAGATGTGCAGGATCGTTTCCCGTCCCAGTTCTTCCGCGATCCAGGTGATCATCTCCCGGAACGATTCTTCATCATCGTTCAGTCCGGTGACCACCAGGTTGGTGATCTCCAGGTGCTTTCCTGCCCGGCGCACGGTGCGTAATGTATCCAGTACCGGTTGAAGGGACGAGCGTGTGTATTTCCTGTAAAATTCATCCCGGAACCCTTTCAGGTCCACGCTGAAAGCATCGATGAGGGGCAACAGCTCCTCCAAAGGCTCAGGCAGGATGTATCCATTGGTTACCAGAACGTTCTTCAGCCCTTCGCGAGCTGCCAGACGGGCTGTTTCTTCCACGTATTCATACCAGATCAGTGGTTCGTTGTAAGTATATGCGATGCCGATGTTCCCCTCGATACGCAGGGCTGCCTGGACGGCTGCACCGGGAGGGAGGTCTTGCAGGGACAGTTCCTCCACGCTCGACTGGGAGATCTCCCAGTTCTGGCAGAAAAGACAATGGAGATTGCAGCCGGCCGTACCAAGGGAGAGAATGGGACGTCCGGGATAGTAATGATACAAGGGTTTTTTTTCGATGGGGTCGACATGGGCCGCGGACACTTTGCCGTAGTTCTCGGCGATCAGCCTGCCTCCCACGTTCTTTCTCACCCGGCAGGCTCCCCGTTTCCCTTCGGCAATGATGCACCTGTCGGGGCAGAGGTGGCACTCCACCCTTCCGTCATCCCGTGTGCGGTAGAAGCGTGCCTCTTTCATGGTCATTCAAGCTTGAGTCTCAGTTCTTCGATACTTTCTTTGGATCCGACGACCGTCAGCACATCGCCCAGCCTCAGGCGCGTGAAACCGGTGGAGATGATCGTCTGGCCACGACGTCTTGTAGCCAGGATGAGGATGTCGGCAGGCAGGTCAAGATGCCTGAGCGAGACCCCATGCAGGCTCTTGTTGCGCAACACGATGTCGGCCGTATCCTGGTCGGGCTCGTGACCCAACAGCAGCGAGGTGGCATTCGGTGCCCGCACCATATGGTCCAGGAGGCTCACAATGGCCGTCGAAGGATCGACGATCAAAGCTCCCAGACGATGAAACCTGTCAAAGTTCTTGCGGTCGTTCAGCCTTACCACCATGTTGGGCGTCCCGAAATGCTCATAGGCCAGCTCACAGATGCTGTAGTTCTCCTCGTCGGTGCGCATCGTCACGATCGCCTCTGCCTTATCCACCCCGGCGCGCCGCAGAGCTTCTGCCGAGATCTCTTTCTCCCTGACAAGCCTGACATTCGGGATCTTCGGATCCCTGACATGGGCCTGATCGGTGACCAGACGAACAGCCCATTTCTGGGACGACAATTGCCGTGCCAAAGCCAGCGACTGGGCTTCGTAACCGAAGATCACCGCCTCTTGATCATCTATCACCTGTCCGTGGGCCTTCACATGATGCTCTCCCACGACCTGTAATGCCCATTTGAAAAGGGGAGGACCGAACACCTGGTTGAGGATGATCGTCCCGATGAGGATCGTCCCGAACTGATAGCTCCAGGTGTGTCCTTCTCCCATGATCACCGTGATCAGCCCCAGGCTTACGCCTGCCTGCGTGATGAAGGGCATCCACATTACCTTCCGGAAAAGGGGAGGATCCCTGGAGATCCAGGACCCCAGCCACGATCCTCCCATAAGAAGCAGGATTCGAAGTATGAACAGCAGGAGTGCCAGAGTCCAGACACGGAAAAGGATCTCCCAGGAAATGGAGGCACCGATGTAGGTGAAGAAAGCGGCATAGACTACCGGCATGGCTTTGTCGAGCATGGTGTTGAACTCACGCCGGTAATGGGTGTAGTTCGCCAGATAAAAACTTCCGATGATGTTCACCAGCAGTGGCTCAACGTAGAAATCCAGGCCGAAATGATCCCTTGAATAGATGCGAAGGAAATGAGAGAGGAGATAGATCAAGAAACCGGCTGACAGGATCAGAATGATGCGTATGCTCATCGGGATACGCAGCCCGATCAGAAAGGTCAGAACCCGGCCCATCACCATGCCCAGTACGAACGAGACCAGTAACTCCCCTGCCAGGATGAGCAGGACAAAAAGATCAAACTGTGCATCGTTGACCAGTACGTTCACGAATGAGAAGACCAGTGCAAAAAGGGTGATGCTCAATACATCATTGATGATGGTCACACCCAGTACCGTCTGGGTGAAAGGACCGCGCGCCCGCATCTCATTGATCACGGCAATGGTGGAAGCCGGTGAACGGGCCAGCGAGATCACTCCCGTGAAAAGGGAGATCACCAGCCTTACCTCGAAAGGAAAATCACGGGTAAAAGGGATGAATCTGGAAAGAAAAAGAAAAACCAGCGTGCCGACCACAAACACTACGAAAATTTGACTCAGGGTGATGTTCATGATGCTCCTCATCCGGTCCCTGAATTCACTGAGATGGAGCTCGGCTCCCGCGGCAAAGGCGATGAAGACCAATGCGATCTCGTTGATGAAACTGAGCCGCTCTATCGTCTCGCCTTCCAGAAAACCAAAAACATATGGGCCGATGATCACCCCCACCACGATCAGACCCGTGATCACCGGAAGGCGTAATCGGGCAAAATATTCAGCCAGCTTGTTGGCTGAGAACAGCAGGAAAAGAAACCCTGCAGTGATGTACAGGATATCGAGGTAATCTTTCATGCAGCAGATTCTTGCCTGGAGGAAATCCTTCCCTTGTCGGAGGTTAAAGATAGAATTTTTGTGATAATCGTCCTTTGCTTATGACTTTTTTATTAGATTTGTGATCAGGTGCGTTCATCACTCTCCAAAACGATTTAGATACAGATTTTAATGTAACTCACGAAAAAAACGGGACTGCCATGAATCCGAAAAATTTTCTTATCCTTTTGTTGTTCTCTTTTGCTGGCATTCTGGTATTGAACAACTGTGTACGCAAAAAACAGGAGAAAAAGGCTGAACAGGAGCTCTCGGTTACCGTTGCAGCCGTGGACACCTTGCATTCCAATACCCTTACACCCGAAGAACAAAAGGAAGGGTGGAGATTACTGTTCAACGGCAAGGATCTTGACGGCTGGAAAGGTTACAATCTTGACAGTATGCCGGACAACTGGAGTGTGGAAGAGGGGTGTCTTGTTTGTCTGGGCAAAGGGAGTGATATGCGTGGCGATCTCATCACCGTTCAGGAGTTCGGAGATTTCGATCTGAAACTGGAATGGAAACTTTCACCCGGCGGGAACAGCGGAATCTTTTACCGTGTTGTGGAAGCGCCCCAATATCCTACACCCTATGTTACAGGTCCGGAATATCAGCTGATCGATCAGTTGGGCTGGAAAGGTAAAAAACTGGCGGACTGGCAGACCACGGGAGCTGCCTATGCCGTCTATCCTCCCGTCAACCCCCGCATCAAGCCTGCATTGGAATGGAATACAGCAGAGATCGTGGTGAAAGGAAACCATGTCATCCACTACCTCAATGGAGCCAAGGTTGTGGAATATGATCTCCAAAGCGAAGACTGGAAAAAAAGAGTGAGCGAAAGCAAATGGAAAGACCATCCCGAATACGGTATGGCTTCCAAGGGACATATCGGGCTTCAGGACCATGGCTCCAGGATCTGGTTCAGGAACATCAAGATCAGGGAACTGTGAATCTCATTCTTTCCCCGCAAAAATTGAGGAGGCCGTCGGCCTCTTTTTTTTTAACATCTTCGAGAGTGAGAAGGATACTTTGTTAGTTTTGTCTTTGAAAAAACATTAAATAAATCATCATGAGAGCCATCGTTCGAACCCTTTTGTTCTTTTTTTCTTTTCTTTCTCTTTTTCCTTCCGGGCTTCATGCAGGTGATGAAGAGAAGGTCCCGGATCCCGTTTCTTTCTTTGGTTTTCGTCCGGGTGCGGACCGGATGCTGATCGACTATGAGCAGCTGATTGCCTATCTGAAGAAGATCGATGAGACCTCTCCGCGGCTGAAGATGGTGGAGATAGGGAAAAGTCCCATGGGAAAAACGATGTACGTGGCCTTCTTCTCTTCACCGGACAACCTTGCCCATCTGGAGCGGCTCAGGGAGATCAACAGGATCCTGGCGCTCGATCCCGACCTGAGTGAGGAGGAACAGCAGAAACTGATTGCCGAGGGCCGGGTGTTCGTCGCAGCTACGCTCTCCATGCACAGCACGGAGGTGGGCCCGTCCCAGGCAGCCCCACTGATCGCCTATGAGCTGGCTACCACCAGCGAGCCGGAAAAACTCCGCTGGCTCGATAAAGTGGTCTTCATGATGGTACCCTGCCACAACCCCGACGGGATGGACATGGTGGTGCAGAACTACCGGAAATACAAGGGAACACAGTACGAGGCCGCTGCCCTGCCCCGTGTTTACCACAAATATGTGGGACACGACAATAACCGCGATTTCGTCATTCTGACCCAAGAAGATACCCGTAGCATCCAGCGTATCTTTACCCAGACCTGGTTCCCCCAGGTGATGGTCGAGAAGCACCAGATGGGCTCTACCGGTCCGCGTTATTTTGTCCCGCCCAATGCCGACCCCATCGCCGAGAACATCGATGCTGCCATGTGGACCTGGACAGGCCTTTTTGGCCAGAACTTGATCAAGGATATGACGCAGGCCGGCCTGGCCGGGGTATCCCAGCACTATGCTTTTGACAATTACTGGCCGGGATCCACCGAGACCTGCCTGTGGCAGAATGTCATCGCATTCCTTACCGAATGTGCCAGTGCTCATGTGGCAACCCCCATCTACGTTGAACCCAATGAACTCTCGGTACATGGGAAAGGACTTTCGGAATACAAGAAAAGCATCAATATGCCGTTGCCCTGGAAGGGCGGCTGGTGGCGTCTGAGCGACATCGTTGAATACGAGGTGGTCTCCACACGGTCCATCCTGAAAACGGCAGCCCTGTACAGCGACCGTATCCTGAAGTTCCGCAACGATCTTTGCAAAAAGGAAGTGCAACTGGGAAAAACCGTTGCTCCGTACTACTATATCATGCCGCGTCGCCAACATGACGAGAGTGAGCTGGTCGACCTCGTCAATCTTTTGGGTGAACAAGGGGTCTCCGTTTACACTCTTACACGCGATATTACCGTGAACGACAGGACTTTCCATGCTGGTGATCTGGTAGTGCCGTTGGCTCAGCCTTTCCGGGCCTTCATCAAAGAGGTGATGGAGAGGCAGAAATTCCCCGTTCGTCATTATACTCCCGGAGGAGAGATCATCAAACCCTATGACATCACCACCTGGTCGCTGCCTCTCCAGCGGCAGGTGGAGGCAGTGGAGATCGACCAGCCTGTGGCAGCGATGGAAGATGGCCTGCAAAAGGTCGATCATCCCTGGACCCTTCTTGAGTCTCCGCTCACAGCCGGTGTGGAGAGGATCATCCTTCCGGCGGAATACAACGGCAGTTATAAAGCGGCTTTCCTTGCCATGGAGGAAGGTATGAAAGTGGAGCGGCTTGCCGAAAATGCCATCGTCAACGACACGGAATATTCGGCCGGAAGTTTTGTGATCACGCGTACCGGGAGCGCGGAGGGCTGGGATCGCATCAATGAGGTACTCAATTTCAGCCCCGTGAAGGTGTCTGCCTCCGCAGCATTGCCTGTCCGGCCGGTGCAGATCCCCCGCATAGCCCTCGTGGAGACCTATTACAGCGATATGGATGCGGGATGGACCCGCTATCTCTTCGATACATACCACCTGCCGTATAATGTGCTCCGTCCTGATCAGATCCCCTCTGCCGATCTTTCACAGTTCGATCTGATCATCTTCCCCTCGTCGTCCAAAGAGTTGCTCCTCAATGGGGCATCCGGCTCGGGAAGTTATTATGTCTCTTACTATGCTCCCGAATACCGGAAAGGTATGGGCAAGGAGGGCCTGAAAAAACTGATGACCTGGTTCGACCGGGGGGGCAGGATCATCTCATGGGGAAGGTCCACGGAGCTGTTCACGGGCAAGCAGACCATCACCCAGGGTGATGGGAAGAAAAAGACCACAGAAACCTTTGTGTTACCTTACCGGGATATCTCTTCCTCGCTTTCAGAAAAAGGGCTTTATGTCCCTGGATCGCTTGTGAAGGTGATGCTGCACACGGACAACCCCCTTACTCTCGGCATGCCGCCCTATGTGGGGGTCTTCTCACGCGGGCGACCGGTATTTGCGACCTCCATTCCGTCGTTCGATACCGACCGCAGGGTCATCGGATACTATCCGGAAGAAGGTATCCTCATGAGCGGCTACGCGGAGCATGAGGAACTCATGGCCCTAAAACCCGCCATCGTATGGCTCAGAAAAGGAAAAGGACAGATGGTGGTGATGGGGTTCAACCCCCAGTTCCGTGTCTCCACTCCCGCTACCTTCAAGCTCCTGTTCAACGCCATCCTCCTGGACAAGGTCTTGACGGAATGAAATGCTTTCAGATTTTTTTGGTAAGCAGGTAAAGATCGCAACAACATCCAAAAGGCATTTTTTCTACCTTTGACAAAATTTTCAGAAATGAAAGGCAATTGTGAGTATACGTTGGGACAGACCACCTTCCTGGTTACCCTGCGTACCCTGATCGGATGGCATTTTTTGTACGAAGGGCTTTCCAAATTGGCCAACCCGGACTGGTCGGCAGCATCCTATCTGCTGGATTCCAAAGGATTCATGAGCGGATTCTTCCATTCGCTTACCTACAATCCTTCGGTCCTGCAGGCGGTGGATGCCCTTAACAAGTGGGGGCTGGTATTGATCGGTCTGGGTCTGATCCTGGGGCTTTTCACTCGTCTGGCGACTTTTGCCGGGATCGTGATGCTGGCGCTTTATTATCTTTCGCATCCGCCTTTCCCGGGATTGTCTTTTGCGGTTCCCTCGGAGGGAAGCTATCTCATCGTCAACAAAGTGCTCATAGAGCTGGGAGCCCTGTTGGTACTCTATGTTTTTCCCACCCGCATCGGGTTGGATGCCATTCTTTTTGCCATTCGTAAGAATAAGAAAAAATAGGACGATCTTAAAACGGAACGTCATGGAAGAGAAAGACAAGAACCTTGAGGCCGGGGCAGGATCCGGCGATGAAGGTAAGAAACGCCTTACCCGGCGGGATATACTGAAGGGATTGGCCACTGTGCCGGTCATCGGGGTCTTTGCCTGGGGATATTACAAGAAACGTCGTTACGAGGCCGCACTGAAAAAGGTGATCCGTGACGAACTGGGTATGGAGTATGCTCCGCCGGTCCTCTCGGCAGCACCAACCTCAGGGCGGGAGATACGCCTTGGGGTCATCGGTTACGGCCACCGGGGGCCCGCCCTGATGAAAGCTGCCGGCTTTGTCCACCCTTCTTACATCGATAAGGTGAGAAAAGCCGCAGATGAGAACCCCCGGGACAAGAGATATCAAGAGTTTATGGAACAGGAAGACCTCAACGTCGTCATCAACGGGGTGTGCGACATCTTTGATGTTCATGCCCGTCAGATGATGGAGGCCGCCGGGAACATTGACAGGGCAGGCGGGGAAGGGAAACTGCGCAAGGTCCGGCGTTACAGGAACTACAAAGAGCTGATGGCCGCCGATGATATCGATGCCGTCATCATCGCTACCCCCGATCACTGGCATGCACCTATGACCATCGAGGCGGCACGCCATGGCAAACACGTTTATTGCGAAAAACCCATGACCTGGTCACTGGCCGAAGCTTATGCCGTACGGGACGAAGTCAAAAAGGCCGGTATCGTTTTCCAGTTGGGACATCAGGGCCGCCAGACGGAAAGTTATATCAAGGCAAAGGAGGCGATCGAGAAAAACCTGCTGGGTAAGATCACTCTCATCGAGGTGACTACCAACCGCAACGACCCCAACGGGGCCTGGGTCTATCCCATCCATCCCAAGGCTTCGCCCCAAACAATTGATTGGGAACAGTTCATCGGACAAGCCCCGCCTCATGATTTCAATCTCGAACGTTTCTTCCGCTGGCGTTGCTGGTGGGATTACAGTACGGGGCTCTCGGGCGATCTGTTTACACACGAATATGATGCCATCAACCAGATCCTGGAAGTGGGGATCCCCAGGTATGCCTCCGGGTCGGGTGGTATCTATTATTTCAAAGATGGTCGTACGGTGCCCGATGTCCAGCAGGAAGTGTTCGAGTATCCCGAGAAGGGCCTGACCCTGCTCTACAGCGCCACCCTGGCCAGCAGCAAGCGGCGTGGGAAGGTGCTCATGGGACATGACGGATATATGGAACTTGGCAGCAACCTTAATGTTTATGCCGATCCTCGATCCGACAGGTATAAGCAACTGATAGAAAGCGGAAAGATCGATCCCGACCGTCCCATCTATACCTACGTGCCGGGTCGTAAGAACCTGGACGCCGTGACCACTGCTACCGAAGCCTATTTCGCAGGCAGAGGCCTCCTCTATACCTATCGGGGAGGTAAAAGGGTGGATACCACCCACCTGCATGTGAAAGAATGGCTGGAAGCCATTCGGAAAGGAACCCAGCCCAGCTGTAACGTCAACCGGGGCTTCGAGGAGGCCGTCACCAACCTGATGGGGGTCATCGCCATGCGGGAAGGCAGACGGGTCGAATGGGACCCCGAAGAGGAACGGATCGTCGGAATGAAGACGCCACCCCCGCCTGAACTGGAAAAAACCAACCTCAAACCTGTCCTTTACCTGGGAGGGTGACCGAAAAAAGAAAGGCCGCAATTGCGGCCTTTCTTTTTTCGATCGTTCCCTCATACTTTGGGGCCAGCCTCCAGCACCTCGGGGCCTACGTGCGGCTCATATTTGCTGAAATTCTCGCGGAAAAGAGCTGCCAGCTTCCCGGCCTGACGATCGTAGGCTTCCTTGTCTTCCCATGTGTTCCGAGGCATGAGGATCTCTTCGGGAACACCGGGGCAGGTGCCCGGCACGCTCAACCCGAAATAAGGATCGGTGACATATTCCACATCATCCAGCAGACCGTCAAGGGCAGCATTGAGCAGGGTGCGGGTATGTTGGATGGAGATGCGTTCGCCTGTGCCGTAAGGACCCCCGATCCAGCCGGTGTTGACCAGCCAGGTGCGGGTGCCGTGACGGGCGATCTTCTGGCGAAGCAGCTCGGCATATACCGTGGGATGCTGTGGCATGAAAGGTTCACCAAAACAGCTGCTGAAAGTGGCCTGGGGCTCGGTGATGCCCCTTTCGGTACCGGCTACCTTGGCCGTGTATCCCAACAGGAAATGGTACATCGCCTGCTCGGGGGTCAAACGTGAAATGGGAGGCAAGACCCCGAAAGCATCAGCCGTGAGAAAGACAATGTTCTCGGGATGACCACCCCTTGCTTCCGGTACGATGTTGTCAAGATGGGTCAGCGGATACGATGCCCTTGTGTTCTCCGTCAAAGAAGCATCGTTCAGATCGATCCTGCGGGAGATCGGATCGATGGCCACATTCTCCAGGATCGTGCCGAAACGTCGCGTGGTCTCATAGATCTGCGGTTCGGCTTCGGCCGAAAGACGGATCACCTTGGCATAACAGCCTCCCTCAAAATTGAACACGCCCTGGTCTGTCCAGCCGTGTTCGTCATCGCCGATGAGGCGACGCCTCGGATCGGCCGAGAGGGTGGTCTTGCCCGTACCCGAAAGTCCGAAGAAAAGGGCTGTGTCCCCTTTGCTGCCTACGTTGGCACTGCAATGCATCGGCATTACCCCTTTTTGGGGGAGAAGAAAGTTCATCAGGGTGAAAGCGGATTTCTTGATCTCTCCCGCATAGCTTGTTCCTCCAATGATCACCATTTTTTTCTGCAGGTTCAGGATGATGAAGGCTTCCGAGTTCGTTCCGTCGAGCTCGGGTATCGCCTTGAAACCCGGAAGAGCCACAATGGTGTATTCGGGTACGAAACGTTGCAACTCTTCGGTATCGGTGATACGGTTGAACATGTTGCGGGCGAACAACGACTGCCAGGCATATTCCGTGATCACACGCAAAGGAACCCGGTGTTCCGGGTCCGACCCGATGTAACTGTCCTGTACATAGATGTCCTTACCCTGAAGGTAGGCCTGCATCCGCTTCCATAAACAGTCGAACTGCTCCGGCTCGAAAGGCCGGTTCACACTGCCCCATGCGATCAGTTTCTCGGAGGAAGGTTCCTTGACAATGAACTTGTCATTGGGCGAACGGCCGGTGTAAGTGCCGGTACGTACCACTACCGGTCCCAGATGGGACAACATCCCTTCATGCCGGCGGATGATGTGCTCGTACAAAACAGCCGTAGTGGGGTGCCAGTATACATTGTTCAGATTGCGAAGATGAAGATAATCAAGACCATACTGTCCTTCGATCTCGTTCACGTTCCTGTTTACAGTTCCTTCCATGGTTTCATTTTTTATGGTTATGGTTATCTATTGTCTTTGAAGGGTATCCATTTTTTTTCTGAGCGGGAGGATTCCACCACTTTGGTAAGAAAGTGCATACCCCGTACACCGTCTTCGACGGTGGGGAAATCGTATCCTTCTTCTGGGGCGGGGCGACCGGCCTTACGGTCGAGGAGAGCCTTCCCGAAAGCCTGGTAAATGTTGGCAAAAGCCTCGATAAAACCTTCGGGGTGGCCTGCCGGCAGCCGGTGGGCAGGAACAGATCCTGTCCCGATCCCTTCCACACCTGTGCCGGTACGGTGGATCTCCATGGGACGGTCGGCCCATCGTACGATGAGACTGTTGGGCTCCATCTGGTTCCATTCCAGTCCACCGTGTTCCCCATAAATGCGCAGGGTTACGTTGTTCTCTTCACCAGTAGCCACCTGGCTCACCAGAATAGCCCCCGCCACATGGCCCTCATAACGAAGGATGACACTGCCGTCGTCATCCATCTTCCTGGAAGGAACCAGCGTATTGAGTTGAGCCGAGAGCTCCAGGATCTCCAGTCCGGTTACGTAGGAGATCAGGTTTTCAGCATGGGTGCCTATATCTCCCATGGTACTTGTAAGCCCCGCACAGCGGGGATCGGTGCGCCATACGGCTTGCTTCTGCCCTTCTCCCTCCGGATAGGAAGCAAGCCACCCCTGCAGATAGGTGACCATCACCTTGCGCAAACGTCCCAGAGCCCCGCTGCGGACCAGCGAACGGGCTTTTTTGATCATAGGATAGCCAGTATAGGTGTGTGTGAGTGCAAAAAGCCTCCCTGTATTTTTTACCACCCTTTCCAGGTCCTGCGCTTCTTCCAGGGTCAGGGTCATCGGTTTGTCGCATACGACATCAAAACCGTTCTCCAGCGCCATGCGGGCAGGAGCATAATGCAAATGGTTGGGTGTGACGATGACCACAAAATCCATCCGCTCGTCAGACGGCAGCTCACGCTCCACCTCAAACATGCTCTGGTAGTCGGGATAGACCCTGCCGGGGTCGATACCCAAGGCCTGCCCCGAAGCGTACGAACGTTCCGCATCGCTGCTGAATGCTCCACACACCAGCTCGGCCAGCCCATCCAGTTCGGCGGCCATCCGATGGACAGGACCGATGAACGACCCTATGCCGCCTCCAACCATCCCATACCGAAGTTTCCCTGCCATGAGATCCTCTGTTTTGATGAATGTGATAAAGATAGTGCTTCCTCTTGAAAAAAGATCTTCTTTTTCCGCTCCCTCTTGCCTGCTTGTCTCGAAATGCGGGGCGAGATTTCATAATTTCCGGAAATTACATAACTTTAATTGCTCATTGTCCAAGACGTTCATTTAAAAAAACTGAAAGATGGAAGAGAAAAAAAGAAAGGGCGGTCTTTCACGCCGGGAGTTCCTGGGCAAGACCGCAGCGGCCTCTCTGGCCTTTACCATTGTACCTAACCATGTGGTAAGTGGTTTGGGACATACCCCTCCCTCTGACAAGCTCAACATCGCGGGCATCGGGGTAGGGGGCATGGGACGCAGCAACCTGCGCAATGCCTCCACGGAAAACATCGTGGCACTGGCTGATGTTGATCATAAGTATGCGGCCAAAACTTTCAAGGACTATCCCAAAGCCAAGGTCTTTTTTGACTGGCGGGAGATGTTCGACAAAATGGGCAAATCGATCGATGCGGTGATCATTGCCACCCCCGATCATACGCATGCTGTTACGGCTGCCCATGCCATCACGATGGGCAAACATGTGTATGTACAGAAGCCGCTGACCCACAGTGTGTACGAGTCACGTCTCCTCACTAATCTGGCACGGGAGTATAAGGTGGCTACCCAGATGGGCAACCAGGGGAACTCCGGCGAGGGGATCCGGCAGGTCACCGAATGGATCAAGGCAGGGGTCATCGGAAAAGTCCATAAGGCCTATGCCTGGACCAACCGCCCCATCTGGCCGCAGGGTCTGGAGCGTCCCAAGGATACCTATCCTGTCCCGGAAACACTTCGATGGGATCTCTTCATCGGTCCGGCCCCCATGCGTCCCTACAATCCCATCTACCATCCTTGGAATTGGAGAGGCTGGTGGGATTTTGGTACCGGAGCCCTCGGGGATATGGCCAACCACATCATGGATCCTATTTTCATGGCGCTCGACCTGAAATATCCCTACAAAGTACAGGCAAGTTCCACCCAGATCAATACCGAATCGCCGCCACATGCCGAGATCGTCCATTATGTGTTCCCTGCCCGTGGAGATCAGCCCGAGGTGGAGGTAAGCTGGTACGACGGCGGTCTTTTGCCTCCGCGTCCCGAGGAACTGCCCGACGGTGAGATCATGGGCCGTGATAAGAACGGTGGCTGCCTTTTCATCGGAGAAAAGGGAAAGATCATGACCGGCTGTTACGGACGTAATCCCATCCTTTTGCCTTACGAGAGGATGAAAGATTTTACACCTCCCCCTAAAACCTTACGGCGCCCCGAAGAGGTCACCGGACGGAAATGGCACAACGGGGCCCATGAACAGGACTGGATCCGTGCCTGCAAAGAAAGCCCGGAAAACAGGGTCCCGACATCTGCCAACTTCGACTATGCAGGTCCTCTCAATGAAACGGTTGTAATGGGTGTCGTTGCCGTCAGGTTGCAGGACCTTAACAGATGGTTGATGTGGGATGGGGAGAACATGCGCTTTACCAATATCTCCGACTCTGACAAGATCCGGGTGGTCACAACCGACAGCTTCAAGGTGGTGGACGGCGATCCCAAATTCAATACCGAATATACCACCATCAACGCCAAAGCGGCAGCTGAAGAGTACATCAAACATACCTATCACAACGGCTATTCCTTGCCACCCATGCCTGCATGATGATTGTTGAACCCTAAAAAACACTGTATCATGAAAAAAACTGGATATTTGTTGATGCTGGTCGCAGTCTTCTCTTTCAGCTTCCTGTCAGCCTGCAAGAATACGGGAAAAACGGAAGAGGTCAAGAAAGAAAGTGCGCCAGTGAAAAAAGATGTGACCGCAGCAGAGGAAACCACGCCCCCTAACACACTCACCCCGGAAGAGGAGGCGGATGGCTGGGTGCTCCTTTTCGACGGGAAGACCTCCAAAGGATGGCGGGGTTATAACAAGGACCATTTTCCTTCAGGATGGGAGGTGGTCGATGGTACCCTCCATTGCAAAGGATCCGGACGCGGTGAAGCCGGCGGCAAAGAAGGGGGAGATATCATCTACGACAAGAAGTTCAAGGATTTCGACCTCAAACTTGAGTGGAAGATCTCTCCTGGCGGTAATTCCGGCATCTTTTACCTGGCCCAGGAACGTCCCGATATGCCTATCTGGGCCACAGCCCCGGAGATGCAGGTGCTGGACAACGAACGCCATCCCGATGCCAAGCTGGGAAAAGACGGCAACCGCCAGGCGGGCGCCCTCTATGACCTGATCCCTGCCAAACCCCAGACCGCTAAACCTGCCGGTGAGTGGAACCAGGTGGAGATCATCGTTTACCGGGGAACGGTGATCCATAAAATGAACGGGGAGACCGTGCTGGAATACCATCTCTGGACTCCCGAGTGGGATTCGCTCGTTGCTCACAGCAAGTTCCCCAAATACAACCCCGACTGGGCCAATGTGGCGGAAGAAGGTTATATCGGCCTTCAGGACCATGGCGATGATGTCTGGTACCGGAACATCAAGATCAAGGATCTGACGAAATGAGCCGGAGTGCCCGCAGAACCGGAAAAGGCCGTCATGACGACGGCCTTTTCTTTTAACATTCTATAAGGAATGTGTTTTTAGCGAAGCCTACAGTTTGATCCCTATCACGATGATGTCGTCCACTTGAGGAAGATCTCCCCGCCATGTTTTCAGACGTTCATGCAGCACCGCTTCCTGCTCCCGCATGGGGATGTCCTGGATGCTCAGGATCAGTTTCTTGAAGTTCTTTGACATGAACTTCTTCCCGGCAGGGCCGCCGAACTGGTCGATGTAACCGTCGGAGAACATGTAAATGCGGTCACCATCAGTATAATCCAGCTCGTGCAGGGTAAAGGGGATCTCGTCCTTGGCCGAGATCCCGATAGGCATCTTGTCGGCAGGAATGGTGAGCAGAACATCCTCCTCATTGTATACACTTCCGCGCCCGAATCCCGGATCCTCCCCACGCGCTATGGTCTCCTTTTCTTTTTTTGTCAGATGCCGGATGAAATAGAGAGGATTGTAAGCTCCGGCATAATAAAGCTTTTTCCTGGCTTTGTCAATGGCCACCATGGCCATGTCCATCCCGTCCTTGGCTTCGCCTTCTTCACCCCGTTGCTTGAGCGATTGTTTGATCTCCTTGCGCAGTTCATTGAGGATGGCATCCGGTTGCAGGACTTCGATACGGTTGATGATCTCGTTGAGGAAAGATATGCCCAGCAGGCTCATGAATGCTCCGGGTACGCCATGACCCGTGCAGTCGGCCGCTGTGACGAACACCTTGCCGTCACGCTGAGACATCCAGTAAAAATCACCGCTTACGATGTCCCTGGGCAGGAAAAGAATGAAATGATCGGGGAACTGTTCATTGAGCAATCGCTCGCTCGGCAGGACTGCCCGCTGGATCCTGCTGGCATACATGATACTGTCCGTGAGCTCTTCCTTCTGACGTACCACCTCAGCCGTGCGTTCCCGGACGATCGCTTCCAGTCGGAGCTTCTCGTTCTGCAACCGCCTGGTGTACAGCTTCACGATCACAACGATAAGCAGGAAGGCCAGAACCAGATAAAGCAGGAAAGCCCAGAAAGTGAGGTACCATGGCGGCAAGATCGTGAAAGCATACCTGCCCGGTAAGCTTTCCTGCCCGTATATGTTGCGGGCTTTTACCTCAAATACGTAACTTCCGTTGGGTATATTCGTGTAGGGAAACTCGCTGTGTTTCGTCCATTTTGACCAGTTCCTGTCGAAATTTTGCAGACGGAAACTGTACTCGATCCCTTCCGCTCCTTCAAAATAGGGACAGGCCCAACGAAACGTGATGTTGTTGTTCGCATATCTGATCTGTGGCTGTATACGGGTATCCTGCTGCAATGCAAGATGAGGCCGGCCCTCTTCATCCAAAGTATAGAAAGTCCCGCCAAAGAGCAGTGAGTCTTCACCATACGTGATCTGCCGGATCAATGTACGGAACGGCTTCCCCCCGGTTTGATGGTACCGCAGGTCATAGGAGTAGATCTTGTTCGAGATCGCGATCCAGATCCTGTCGTTCTCATGTTCAAAGGTGTAAGCCGACTGGGGAGGGAGACGCAGGAACGGGGTCCTTATGAACCGGAAATCCCTGCCGCTGCGAACTACCTCCTCCACATGGAAGGATCCGTCCGGATACAGCGTGTTGAGGAGATAAAGCGTGTCGTTCACCCGGTAAATGTTCTGGATCGCTTTTTCACCGGTCATGTAATCCTTTCCGAAAATGTCATCGGGACGGAAAGTATCCGAATTGGGATCATAAGAATAGATGCCGTGCTGTGTAAAGGTACAAAGCATCAGTCTGCCCAGTACGTTCTTTATGCTGATGTTCGATTCGTTGGGTACCCCTTTTGCTTCCCTGTAGAAATTGGCCAAAAAGGCCGAATCGGTCTTTTCCAGTCGGGCTATTCCCATATAGGAAAAGGATACCCAGATGTTCCCGCGGTCATCTTCGGCAATGCTCCTAACCTCGTCCTTGTAATCGTTGAGACTTCCCGTATAATACCACGCTCCGTGACGATAATGCAGGACGGTAAGCCCCTTGCCGGTACCAATGATCACTTTCCCGGGTTCGTGACGGGAGGCAAGCAGACTGTATACATAGAACTTCATGTCTTTCAGGGGGATCCCGTGGATCTTCCTTTCGACAGGATAAGCCTTCCGGCCCTTGATCTCATAGATCCCCTCTTCCGTACCTGCCCATAGCACCTTCTTGCCGTCCGGAAGGGTAAAGTGCAAAAGTTTCCACGCCTGGGCATTGATGCCCTCGATACGTTCAAAGGTGGCCGTTCCCGTTTTATCGGTCGTCCTGTGAAAAACGCCTGTGGAAGTAGCCAGGTAAAGATCCTCACCCAACAGGAAAAGATCGTTTACTGTGCCTTTGAAACCATGGTCCTCACTGAAATACCGGAACGGAGAAAAATATTCCACCCTTGCGGCTCCAATGTTGAGTGCGATCCACAATTGCGAGGCATGAGGATGGGCTTCATTGGCATAGACCTTGGTGACCGTCTCATTGTCCAGACCGGTACGACGGTTGAGGATCTCCCGGATGTGTCCGGTGCTGTCGGTGACAACCAGCCCTCCGTCCAGTGTCCCCAACGCGAATGAACCATCAGGAAGACGAATGCCGTGATAAAAACGATAGGTCTTTAAATAATCATTGGTCTTTGTCGGAAATATGTCGGGATCCACCTCCCCGGTCCTCAGGTTGTAACCGTAAGCTCCGGATTTGTACGTGAGAACCAGAACATGATCATTTTGAAGCGGCAGAATGGCCAGTACCGAACTGTGGATGTTGGGATAGGCGAAAAAATTCCCGTTCGGCAGTTTGTGAAAATGGCCGTCCTCAAACACCAGCAGCCCTTGTTCGGCATCGAGATGAATGTAACGGTCGTGACAGGCAAAGCCAAAATTGCCCATGTGGAACCCATCCTTGTCCAGTGAATAGGATTGCACGGAACCGTGGTCCGGATCGTAAAGGTACAGGTATCTTCCTGCCGAAAAATAGATCTTACCCTGAATGGAGTAGATATGATAAATGGTCTTGAACTGATTGTTTGTTGAGTCAAGCAGGGGAAGGAACGATTCGTATTGCAGCATCCCTTTCCTGTTGGGAACAAGCCTGCCGAACTTTTTGTCACCCCCTGCATAGAGGGTGCCTTGTTTGTCCACACAGAGGTCGCGCAGAGGGAGATTGTTGGGAGCAGGGATCTGACGCCAGCTGATACCGTCATATTCCAGAACGCCATTGTCGTTGTTGGCCATGAAAATCACTCCACGTGCATCCTGCAACACCGCCCAGTTCTGCTCGCCTGCCCGCATCTCGATGGGCGAGATATTTTGGATAAAAGGTACACCGTACCGGTTCGCCTGTCCCCATACTCCAGCTGCCGGCAGGAAGGAAAGGAACAAAAACAGTGTCAGTCTTTTCATATAGCAAGTATGACGGTTAAAAATACGAAAAAAAGAATCTGACGCCAAAAACGACCCCAAAAAGGTGCAATGCTCCAAGTACTCTGTTTGGAAAGTACGCAGACCGACAAAAGACTGGAAATACCATGGGGGTCCGAACTTTCCTATGCCGGAATGAGGGAATGTATCACAGTTTAAAGTGATTCAGCATGAGCAGGATAGGCGAATATGTCTATGGCTGTTCACGGAGGGGGCCAAGATATTTTGAAGGAAATTTCGTAACTTGTGAAGATCAAACCATACAACCATTTTCAGTTTTTTCAGGTCAAAGGGTAGAGGTGTGGAACAGTACAGCGGGCCAGTGAGAAAGGAACGGTATATCCGGAGGGCAGGAATGCTCATGGTTGGTGTTCTACTATTATGCCAGCTGAACGTTCTTTGGGCCGTCGAAAGGGTGGGGGCAAAGGAAGGTGTGAACGTGGACCTCCGTCAGGAAAACACTGGAGTGCTCCGCATCACGCTTACTTTCCGGGAGTGGTCGTTCCGTAGCTTTGCCCGCGGAGAGAATGCTTTCGTGCTTCCTGTCATGCACGGACTCATACAGCCGTCCGGCATGGGTGAACCGGCATTGCCGGTGTGGCGTGATCTGCTGCGACTGGCTCCCGGAGAACAGATATCCCTCGTCGACGTGAAAGGCTATCATCATCTGGTGCACCTGAAAGAAGATTTTGGAGGGGCCTGCCTGGCACCGGCACAACCCTCCCTTCCCAAGAACGGAGCGCGTCAACAGTGGCAATACAACAAAGCACGCTACCGGGAGGACCGCTGGCTGGGCGATACCCTGGCACAGCTTGCTCCCGTCGGCATCCTGCGTAACAGCCCGGTCTATCTCCTCACCGTCTCCCCGTGCCGTTACCACCCCGTGAAGGGATTGGTGGAATTGTGGGACAGTGTGGAGATCACCCTGAAGATCACCGGCACGGCCACCAAAGGCAGTGCATCGACTTCTGCCTTCGGTATTCTTGATAACGCTTTCCTCTACAATGCGGTCCAGACCCCCGACAAAAAGGTGCTGCCACGGGCCCGGCGTTTTCTTATCCTGACCATCCCGGAGTTCCGGAACACACTCCAGCCTTTTGTGCGCTGGAAAACACGCCAGGGTTATAGGGTGGAGATGATCTTTCGCGGTGACCCCGGCGTGGGTTCCACAGCCGACAGCATACGTGACTATCTGAAAGAGCTCTATCTTTCCACTCCGGAGGATGAGGAGCCACCCTCGTACCTCATGATCGTGGGCGATACCCCCCAGATACCCCCTTCGGCCAACCCCGGCAGGGTCACTGACCTCTATTACGCCACGTACGACGGATCCGACGATTATCTTCCGGACCTCTTCTATGGACGTATACCTGCCAGGGATACTGCCGAATTACGGAACATACTGGATAAACTGCTTGAATATGAGCAATACACCTTTCCTGACCCTTCCTTCCTTCAAAAAGCTGTACTGGTAGCCGGGGTGGACGGTACCTATGCATCGGTCTGGGGAAACGGCCATATCTATTATGCAAATGACAATTACATAAATCCGGAACATGGTTATACTCCCGATGTTTATTTGTATCCTGCTTCGGGCAGCAGTGACCAGGAGATAATCGATAAAATAGGTCAGGGGGTCTCTTTCGTGAACTATACGGGACACGGCCTCAGTTCCGGCTGGAAGGACCCGACCTTCACCATCTCGGATCTCGCGGACCTGAACAATCTTCATAAATACCCCTTGATGATCACCAACGGCTGTGAAACGGCTACGTTCGGGCTCGATGAATGTTTTGGTGAGGCGATCGTAAGAGCTGCGGGAAAAGGGGCTGTGGCGTATATCGGTTGTTCCGATGATTCTTATTGGGATGAGGATTATTACTGGGCCGTGGGGGTGGGGCCGATCGTGGCACACCCTTCCTATCAGGAGAGCTCACTGGGTATGTACGACCGGCTTTTCCATGATCATCAGGAACCTTTGGAAGATTGGTACATCAGTGCCAGCCAGATGATCTTTGCAGGGAACCTGGCCGTGCTGAAAGGCAGTCCTGCGCGGGCCAAGCTTTACTGGCAGATCTATCATCTTTTCGGCGATCCGTCCATGATCCCCTGGCTGGCAATGCCCGATACCATGGAAGTGTTCCTGCCTGCCACTTTGCCTGCCGGCAGCTCTTATCTGACGGTGGTCACAGACCCAGAAGCTTATGTAGGGGTTACCTGCGGCGATTCATTGTTGGGAGCAGCTGCCGCGGACAGTGAAGGAAGAGCGAACATTCCCCTTGTTCCCTTTTCATCATGCGAAGGGCTTACCGTCACCGTGACACGCCAGAACCGGATACCTGTGAACAGAGAGGTGGCTGTCGTAGCCGATACACTGCCTTACATTCATCTGGATACCTTGATGTTTCTGGACAGTGCGGGCAGTCCTCTGGATATGTTGCCTCAGGGCGGATATGTTCGTGTGAATGCGGTCATCACGAACCTGGGAACTCTTCCTGCCGACAGCCTGAGGGTTTCCCTTACCTCTCCCTCCCCGTGGATCACTGTTGCCGATACATTGATACAGCTGGGTGTCTTGCAGGGCAGCGAAAAGGATACGCTTACGGATCTTTTCAGTTTACGGGTGAGCGACAGCTTGCCTGACCAGGCACGGGCCATTCTCCACTTGTGCTTCGAAGGAGCTGATCAGATGCGGTGGGACCACTGGGTGCCGGTACGACTATCAGCAGCACTTGCCGGTTTTGGGTCCCTGAACATCGATGACCGATGGACGGGCAATGGCAATTATCGTCTGGATCCGGGAGAAAAGATCAACATGCTGCTCCAGCTGGTTAACAACG